>MDTB01081584.1_pt1 | contig 12616 bp, 11 predicted proteins | sample 811161 | NCBI WGS metagenome assembly MDTB01 (sample SAMN05326650, study PRJNA326480) | marine metagenome | isolation source: seawater | place: Mediterranean Sea | collected 2009 | reverse complement strand
TTTTCCAGACTCTTTAAGCTTTACCGACTCTTCAACTGCATTATCATCTGGTGGATTGGTCGACATTTTAACATTGTCAGTATGAACGCCTGATCCATCCTCTTTAACTCTAATTTGAACGTTGTAATCAATAACTCTTTTAACAGCTACTAAGATTTTCATTTAAGCTCTAAGTAATTTATTTTCTGAATCGTATGGGGAATCTTCAATAATAGAAACTTCGTGCATTTTACCTAATATATCTATTTTAAGTTTTTGTCCAACTTTTGCGTATTCTGGCTTAACCATTCCTAAAGCAATGGATTTTTTTAATCTAAAACCATAATCCCCACCTGTTGCTCTACCAATAACAGATCCATTTTCATAAATTGGATTATTTCCAAGTACATCAGCGTCTGAAACTCCATGAATTTCCATGGTTACTAATTTATTTGAAAAGCCCTTTGCTCTCCATTTGTCTAATGCCGCACGTCCAATAAAATCACCTTTGTTTGGATGAATAAATCTATCCAAACCGGATTCATAAGGTGCATATTCAATTGAAAGCTCTGTTCCTACTAGTTTGTAAGATTTTTCAACTCTTAAACTATTCATAGCTCTAATGCCGTAAGGTTTAAGATTAAATTCTTTTCCAGCTTCCATAAGTTTATCAAATATATGGTTCTGGTATTCAATTGGATGATGTAATTCCCAACCAAGTTCTCCAACAAAATTTACTCTCATAGCATTGCAAGGAGCTAATCCGATATTAATATTTTGTGCACTCAACCATTTAAATTTTTCATTGGAAAAATCTGTTTTTGATACTTTTTGCATGAGCTTTCTAGCTTTCGGTCCCGAAACAACTAAGACGCCCATACTATTTGTTAAGTTTTCATATTGAACAGAACCATCTTTTGGCATCCATTTATGGATCCAATCATGATCTAAACATTGAAAAGCTCCAGCAGATACCAAATAAAAACTATCTTTGGCCTCCCTCATTATCGTAAATTCTGAATGTACACCGCCTTTGGTGTTTAAAGCATGACACAAATTAATTCTTCCAATTTTTTTTGGAAGTTTGTTGGCAACTAACTTATCTAAGAATTCTTCTGCTCCTGGACCTTTAATTCTACATTTACCAAATGCTGACATGTCAAGTAATCCGACATTTTCTTTTACATTTTTGCACTCTTTTTCTACACTCTTGAACCAGTCTGATCTTCTAAAAGACCAATCATCTTCTTGTTTTTCTCCATCTGTTGCGAAAAAATTTGCTCTTTCCCATCCAAATTTTTGTCCAAATACTGCGCCTAATTTTTTTAAACGATCATAGCATGGTGCCTGTCTTAATGGTCTACCAACCTCTCTTTCCTCGTCTGGATAATGAATTGTAAATACATTGGCATAAGCTTCTTCGTTTTTTTTCATTAGATATGATTTTGTAACGTAAGAACCATATCTTCTAGGATCAACACCAAGCATATCAATTGTTGGTTCGCCATCAATTATCCACTCTGCTAGTTGCCAACCTGCTCCACCCGCGGCTGTGATACCAAAACTATGTCCATCATTTATCCAAAAATTTTTTAGTCCTGGAGCTGGACCGACTATTGGATTTCCATCTGGAGTATAACAAATAGCGCCATTATAAACTTTTTTAACTCCAACTTCTGCAAAAGCTGGGACTCTTTTGATCGCACCCTCAATATGAGGTGCTAGTCGGTCTAAATCCTCTTGAAATAATTCGTATTCGCTATCTTTTGATGGACCATTTACATAACAACACGGTGCACCTTTTTCGTAAGGTCCTAAAATAAATCCACCAGCTTCTTCTCTCATATACCAAGAATTATCACTATCTCTTAAAACACCCATTTCTGGTTTACCTTCTTTTTTTCTTTTTTGAATTTCTGGATGAGGTTCGGTAACAATATATTGGTGTTCAACTGGAATCGCTGGAATTTCTATTCCAACCATCTCGCCTGTCTGCCTAGCAAAGTTTCCACTACATGAGATAACATGTTCACAAGAAATATTACCTTTATCCGTTTCCACGGTCCATCCATCTTTAGTTTGTTTAATACCAATGACTGTTGTGTTTCTATAAATTTCTGCTCCATAACTTCTTGCGCCCGTGGCTAGTGCCTGAGTAAGATCTGCTGGCTGAATATATCCATCTTCTGGATGTTGAATTGCTCCAACTAAACCATCAATATTGCATAAAGGCCAAATTTCTTTTACTTGTTCTGGTTTTAAAAATTTTACGTTAACACCAATAGTTTTAGCTACTCCTGCATACTGATGGTATTCGTCCATTCGATCTTTTGTTTGTGCTAGACGAATGTTTGAAACAACGCTGAAACCAACTTTTTTACCAGTTTCTTTCTCTAGAGATTTGTATAATTGAACAGCATATCTATGTAATTGACCCACAGAATAACTCATATTAAAAAGTGGTAATAATCCCGCTGCATGCCAAGTTGAACCTGATGTTAATTCTTTTCTTTCAACTAAAACAACATCTGACCAACCTTTTTTGGCAAGATGATAAAGGCTACTAACACCTACAGCGCCTCCACCTATTACAACAACCTTGGTTTTTGATTTCATAAATTAAGAATATGATAACTCTATAAAGATTTAAACGATTAAAATAGCCTATTTTTGCTTAGACCAGTAAGAATAACGAGGTTTGTTTGCGGGAAAAGCATCTTCTTGTTTAACCTGTTTAAACTTCTTTACATGAAGAACCCAATGAAGTTTTTTGTTAGCTTTTTCGCTAATTTTTAGATTGTTCTTTTTTTCAATAACTTTTTTTTCAATTGAATCTATCTTTTTCACTATTTTTTCTTTTTCTCTTTTAAAAACGTGCTCTAAAGGGAATTTTCCGGTTTTGTGTTTTACACCATAATTTACCCCCGTTGAAACTGCTGAATAGGCTAATCTTCCTTGAGAAGCACCGGCAGCTGGTCCTATCATTGGTGCCAAGGAAGTTTGATAACAACCTTGCAAGAAAAAGCTTAAAAATATTAATACAATTAATCGGTCAAACATCTTGTGACCAATAACAGAAAACTTAATTAATAAAAGAAAATATTGAATGAAATTAAATTACCGAATATTTCGTGGCAACAATGTAAACTTTAAGTTGTATTAATTATTTTTAACTTTTGGTGAAATTCTATTATTTTTTTCTATTTTTGATTGTAAATGTAAACCTTGAAGTTGTTTTTGCATTTTTTTAACTCTGTTATTAAGCATTGAACAAACTTCTTTGTTTTTACTACAAGGATTAATTTTGGCTTTGCTTGTATTTAATGAGCTAATTTGTTTATCGTTTAAAACGTGTTCTATAGGAGTTTTCCCAGTTCGTTTTTTTACGACATAATTGATTGAAGATGATGCTGCGGTTTCAGAAATTTTTCCGGATGCAACTCCAGTTGCAGGACCTACAACAGTTAAAGAACTGCTATAACAACCTGTTAATAACATTGCAAAAAACAATAGTATTGCTACTCTTTTCATCTCCATTACTCCCTAAAAACGAATCAATCACAAAACTTTAGGTGAATATACAGAAATAAATCTACTTATTACAACTATAAATTGATTGCTGCTAAAAAAGCCTAATTTAAGTGGTTAAATTGAGCTAATGAATATTAAATATCGTGGCCAAAATGAGCAAATTAGTTGAGAACTCTTTTTGGTTTCCCCTCTTTACACGCTTCAAGATTTTCCAACATTTGATTATAAAAATTTGTATAATTTTCATCGGTTACATAACCTAGGTGTGGAAGTAATAAAGCATTTGGCAAAAATCTTAGCTTATGATCTTCGGGTAAAGGTTCAATATCATAAACATCTAAACCAACACCAGCGATATCGTCATTCTCTAGTGCTTTTATTAAATCTTTTTCATCAACTATTGGTCCTCTAGAAGTATTAATTAGAAAACAAGTTTTTTTCATTATATCTAGTTCTTTTTTTGTAATTAAATTTTTATATCTATCTCCTAAAACAACATGTAAAGAAATAATGTCTGACTCTTTTAATAATTCTTCTTTAGTCATTGGCAAAACACCAAGTTCATTTGCTAAAGTTAAATTTAGATTTTCACTCCAGGCCACAACTTGCATACCAAAAGCTTTACCGATTTTTGCAACCTGAGATCCTATCTTACCTAGGCCGATTATTCCTAATACCTTACCTTTTAATTCAAGGCCAATAGTAGTTTGCCAATATCCTTGAAACATATTATCTATTTCCTGTTTAATATTCCTCATTAATCCAAGAATTAGAACCCAAGTAATTTCGGCAGTGGGGTTTGAGTTAATATCTGTACCACAAATAATAATATTTCTTTTTTTGGCTTCCTCAAAGTCTATAGCTTTATTTCTCATTCCGCTTGTCATTATATATTTTAATTTTTTCATTCCAGATATCAAATATTTTGATATCTTTGTTCTTTCTCTCATAACAAAAATGGCCTCAAAACTTTCTAATTCTAATAATGCTTCATCTTCATTTTCAAAAGGTTTTGTAAAAATTTTAAAATCATATTGACCCTTATATTTTTGAGTGTCTATAAATTCTCTAAAAATATTCTGATAATCGTCTAATACTGCTACTTTGATCATTTAATTAAACCTTTTGGAACTATAGGGTGATAAATCTAAATTTGTTTTTTCGTTAACTAAAATACCTGAAACAATTTTTCCTGTTATTGCTCCTAAAGTCCATCCTAAATGTTGATGCCCAAATGCATAAAAAATATTTTTATTTTTTTTTGAAGGACCAATCACTGGAAGAAAATCGGGTAATGTTGGTCGAAATCCTAACCATTCGTCTGTATGATTTTTTAATTGAGGTAATAATTCTTTTGCACAATTAACTATATAATTAATTCTTTTTTTTGAAATAGAATTTTTTAAACCTCCCAGTTCAACAGTGCCAACTGCTCTCAATCCTTGATTCATTGGTGTTAAGCCAAAACCTCTGTCTAAAAAAATTATTGGTCTTTTTATAAGATTTTCCATTCCCTTAAAGTGAACATGGTAACCTCTTTCAGTATCTAGAGGAATTTTTTCACCAAGTTGATCTGTAAATTTTTTTGAGAATGCACCGCATGCAATTACAGATTTTTCAAAATTATATTCTCCTTTATCAGTTATAATTGATGTTTTGTTTTCTTCTCTTTGTTTTATTGATTTAACGTCTGCTTTAATAAATTTTCCTCCTCTTTTTATGAATAGTTCAAATATTTTTTTTAATATACCGTGAGGATCACGAGCATGATATGCATAATTATAGTAACAACCACCATCGAACACTGGTCTAACATTTGGTTCTAAATCTAAAATTTCTTTTACATTTAATATTTTTTGTTTTACGCCCAAATCATCTCGAGTTTTAATTTCTAATTTACGACTCTTAAGGTTTTTATTTGTCCAAACATAAATAATTCCTTTTTGTTCTATTAAATTAGTTGTATCGATTTCTTGAAAAATCTCTTCATAAGCATCCATAGACAAATTTAATATTTGATGCATATACTTAGCTGTGTGCAACATGGATTTTTTGTTACAATTTTTTAAATATCCTATTATCCATGGCAGCATTTTGGGAATATAGTTCCATTTAAGTGCTAAGGGTCCATAAGAACTAAAAAGCATTTTGGGAATATCATATAAAATATCTGGCCTATTTAATTGCAGAACTGCATAGGGAGAAAAATGTCCAGCGTTACCATATGAAGCCATTGATACTGGATTATCGGGATTTTCTCTATCAAATATAGTTGTGGGAACACCTTTTTTTAATAACTGAAGTGCAATGCAGACTCCTTGGATGCCACATCCTACTATTCCTGCCGAAGAGCAACTATCATTTGACATACACTGGTTCTAACTTAAAATTTATAGATTGAACTGTGATAGATTGTAACGCTTTTTTATTTAGTTGCTAGCAACTATTTTCGGTCTACCTTTTTTAGGTTTTTCTTTTGATTCTTTAGTTTCTTTAGATTCAATTGAGTCTAGTTTGAATTCATCTTGAGCTGCTTCTAAGCTAGTGCTTTCAGTTTTTTTAAGATAACCATTAATATCAGCTCCTTCTTCAGTTTTTAAACTTTCACTGAACAAAATATCACCTTTTACAATTGCTGTACTACCTATAACTATAGTCTTCGCTACAACTTTACCTTCGAGGTGTCCGTAAATTTCAATTCTGTCAGACTCAACCGGCCCTATTATCGAACCAGATTCTTTAATTACCACATCATTTGTGTAAACTGCGCCTTTAATTAATCCGGCTATGTCAATTGCACCTGAAGTTCTAAGAGTTCCCTCAAGTGAAAAAGTTTCACTAATCTGAGATCTTCCACTATCGTTCAGTGGCCTTGGGGTCTCTGGTTTTTTTGATCCAAACATATTATGTATTTGAGCAAATTATCAAAGATAATGCAACTAGTGATTCGATCAATTTTTAAAGATAAAATGCTATTTTTAGTTGAATTAACCTATAGATTGGTCTTTATGTATTTTACAACTCATTGCAATACCAAGCCCAAGCATTATTGCCATCATTGAAGAGCCTCCGTAAGAAAGAATTGGTAATGGGGCACCTACAATTGGTATCAAGCCTAATACCATGCACATATTTACTGCAACGTATATAAAAAATGCTGTAGCAAAACTATAACAATATAATTTAGGAAAACTATCCCTTACTGAATTGCCTATGTAAATTATTCTCTGTATGATTAACATATATAGTCCAAGAACTATTAAAGATCCAAAAAAACCAAACTCCTCAGAAAATAATGTAAAAATAAAATCAGTATGTTTTTCAGGTAAATAATCTAAATAACTTTGTGAGCCATTTAAAAAACCTTTTCCAAATAATCCTCCTGAACCAATCGCTATTTTAGATTGGGTTATTTGGTAGCCTGCTCCAAGCGGGTCTCTACTAGGATCTAAAAATGTTAAAATTCTTGCTTTTTGGTAAGGTTTTAAAAATGAGATTGCAACGGGAGCCACAGATAATAATATTGCCGCAAGGTAACCAAAAAATTTAATTTTTACTCCAGCAAGCCAAATAACAATTGTGCCTCCAATTCCAATTAAAAAAGCTGTACCAAGATCAGGTTGGGTAAGCACCAGAATTACAGGTATAATCAAAGCAACTATTGGAGTTAATAAATACCTAATTCTATTAACATCTCCAGATGAAATTCTATGATAATATTTTGCTAAAAATAAAATCAAACCTATTTTCATTAATTCTGAAGGCTGAAGATTAAGAAAGTATAGATCTAACCATCTTTGTGAGCCAGATGAAGTTAAACCAAAGAACTTTACTAAAAGTAAAAGTATTAAGATTACAAAATAAATTGGAATACTGGAATTATACCAAAAGTTTATTCGAAAGAACGAAACCAAAATAAACATACCAAAAAAAACAAAAAATCTGAGAATATGGCTCTTTGTATGATAATCGAATTCTCCATTAGCAGTTGAATACATGGAAAAGAAACTGATCAAACCTAAGATCAAAATACTTGCTATTAAAATGGGGTCTAAAGAAAAAATTTTATCCCTTATACCTAAATGTGAATGTATTGATCCCCTTTTAAGCATTATACAGATTCTCCTATTGCGCTCTTAGTTTCCCTTAGAGTGTGCCTTTCTAAAACTTTTTTAATTACTTTTTTTGCAATTGGAGCTGCGCTTTTACTTCCTGAACCTCCATGCTCTATGACTACACTTATGGCATAACGCGGATCTTTGTAAGGTGCAAAAGCTACAAACAATGCATGATCTCTATCTTCATAGGGTAAATCTTCATTTTTAATTTCAAGTTCTCTCTGTCTTGCGGTAAATCTTTTTACTTGCGAAGTTCCAGTTTTTCCAGCAAAAATAAAACCGTCTTTAGTTAATCTTGATCCATATGAAGTTCCACCTGGCTCATTTGTAGCTCCAAAAAGTGCATCTTGAACAAATTTTATATTCTCAGGATTTTTAAATAAGCTTTTAAATTTATACTTAGAAATAAAACTATATAAGTTTAAACTATTATCTGAAAAAGTTTTTCTGTCTTTAATAAATTGATCAAGATCTTTAAAATCATCATTTTTATCATCGTCTAAAATTATTCTTGGTTTAATTTTATAACCTCCATTAGCAATTTGTGCTGTCATCAAACATAATTGTAAAGGAGAAGTTTGCCAATAACCTTGTCCAATTCCGGCGTGAAGTGTTTCACCCAGATACCAATTTTTACCAATATATTTTTTCTTCCAACTTGTGTTTGGTACAACTCCTTTTTTCTCTTCAATTAGTCCTTCGAGTACGTTGTCTCCTAAACCAAAACTCTTTGCGGTTTCAGAAAGTCGATCAATACCCAATTTTTTAGCTACTTCATAAAAATATATATCGCAGGACTGTTTCATTCCATCTCTCATGTTCATAAATCCATGTCCTTTTTTCTTCCAACAATGAAATTTTTCTCCATAAAGTTCCATTGATCCTGTGCAATTAATTACTTTTTTGGGGCTAAATACATCGTTCTCCAACGCACTTATGGCAGATAATAACTTAATTGTAGATCCGGGAGGATAAAGACCTGATAAAGATTTATTTATTAGCGGTTTGTCTCTATGTTTAATTAATTTGTTCCAATTTTTTTGATCAATACCATGAACAAATAAATTTGGATCAAATACTGGAGCCGAAACCATTGAAACAATATCGCCTTTGTATATATCCATTACACAAATAGAACCTGATTTGCCTTCAAGTAATTTAGATCCTAATTCCTGGACTTCTAAATCTAATGTAGTTGTAAAGTTCCCTCCGGCTTTTCCAGGATCAATTGATATTTCTTTAATTCTTTTTCCATAGGCATTTACCTCATATCTTTTGTAACCAACGTCACCTATAACTTCAGAGTCTAACTTATTTTCTAGACCAGTTTTTCCAACTCTTGTTCCCGTTGCAATTTTATCTTTTAAATATTCTTTTAATTGTAAATCTTTTTTACTTGCTTTTGATACATATCCAATTATGTGGGCTGAAGATGGTTCGGCATATAATCTAGCAACTGACACTACCGGTTCCGCGCCCTGTAGCTCATGTAAAAATAAGTTGACTCTCGAAAACTCTGACCATGTCAAGTTATCTGAAATAATGACTGGATCCCAAAGTTTTTGTGAACTAATTTTTCTCCTAATTTTAAAAACATCTTTTTCACTTAAATTTAAAATTTTTTTAAGTCTAAAAAGTAAAACTTCTAAATTTTCTGAATTTTCTGGAACGATATGAAGTTGATATACTTGTTTGTTGGAAGCTAATTCTTTTCCAAAGTAATCCTTAATTAATCCACGTGGTGGAGGAAATTTCCACTCTCGAAATCTATTTTTATCAGACAAAGTTTTATACTTTTTACTCTCATTGATTTGTAATGAAATTAACCTACCGACAATGCCAAACACTACAACGGCTTTAGCAGCAGAAATAATAAACATTCTTCTGCCAATTAATTTCATTTTACTTTCTCCGCCCGATCTAATCATAAGTCCTCAAGTTTATAATTTTTTTATATAAATCAAAAATAAACCAAAAAAATGGGTAGAGTATGAATGTAAACATTGAATTATAAAAAACAGTAGTGTAATCCATTTTTAATTCAGTAAAGTTTTGGAGCAGAAAGTATGTAATTAAATTGCCTCCTAAAATTGCGATTACGGAAGTGAACCAGTCAGTAAATAGTGTGCTTCTAACAGTAGCATTTCTAACATAAGCGGCAACAAGAGAAACGAACAAATATGATAAAGAACTCACACCAAGTGGAAGACTTAAAACTACATCATTTATCATTCCACATAAAAAAATAAAACCATATCCTAAAATTGAAGGGTCTCTTAAAATCCAGTAATAAATAATTATAAATTGAATATTAAAAGAAAAAATTCTCCAAAAATAAAAATGTGTATGAAATTCAGAAATGCAAATATAAATAAGTAAAATTAGTGGAGCTGAACGAAAAAAACCATCTTTAAATCTCTTTAAATTTATTGCCATTTTACTTTGCCTCCAAATCTGTCTCTTTATCTAAAACAACATTTACAAGAAAGATTTGACTAGGATCTGAAAATAACTTTACTTTTACTCGCTCACTTTCCAACGTAGCTTTGCCAATAGAAATTCCGGGAAATAAAACTCCATCTTTTCCTGATGTATAAACTGCATTATTATCATCTGGAAAAAAATTATTAGGTAAATACTCTAAACTTGGCATATCTTTTCCTATTCCCGAAAGAATTGCTTGATCGCCCGAAGGTGATATTACAACAGGTATTTTGCTATTAAGATCATTTAAAAGTAAAATTCTAGATGAAATATAATTTACCTCTACAATTTTTCCAATTAAGTGTCCTTTACTTAAAACTGGCATTCCTAATTTAATCCCAGAATTAATTCCTTTGTTGATAATAGCAGAATTTAGATAAGGACTATTTTTATCCATCATAATTTTTGCTCCAACAGTCGTGAAGCCAGATTTTTTATCTAATTGGACTAATTCCTGTAATTTTTTATTTTCAGTTTTAAGGTAGAAACTATTAAATTTTTCTTTTTTTAATTGCTCAACTTCGCTTTTTAATTTTTCATTTTCTTTGTATACAAGCATATGTTCAACAAAAAAGTCTTTTGTAGCTGAGGTAAATCTAATTGGTGATGATGAGATAGCAGAGATACGGTATACACTATCATTAAGTATACTTCTTAAAACTTTAATTGGTTTTATTTGAATTGTGTCTAAAGCAAAGACAACAATAGAGATTACAATTAAAACGAAAAGAGAAAATTTTTGCCTCGCGCCCCTCTGTAAAAGAGCAGAGCGAATAGCTATACCAAAATCATCTCTGCTTGTTGATGCCATTCCTTAACCAACAATAAATTAATACTCTGATAACATTGTTGAAAATAATTCTTCTTGCTCCAGTGCTTTTCCGGTACCTACGGCCACACAAGATAGAGGATCGTCTGCTATTTGAACAGGTAATCCTGTTTCTTTTGATATAAGTTTATCGATATTCTTCAGTAATGCTCCACCGCCTGTAAGAATAAGTCCCATATCAACTAAGTCAGCTGATAATTCTGGTGGTGTATTTTCTAATGCAGTTTTAATTCCTCCCATCATAATATCTAATGTAGGTTTTAAGGAAGCAGCGGTATCTTCTTCTTTTAAAGTTATTTCTCTTGGTGTTCCAGATCTTATATCTCTTCCTTTCATAAGATAAGTATTTCCAGATGTTGCTATAGCAGTTCCAATTTCTTTTTTTATTTTCTCTGCACTAGCTTCTCCAATTAGTAGATTAAATTTTTGTCTCATATAACTTATAATTGCTTGATCCATAGCATCGCCTGCTACTCTCAATGATCTAGAATAAACAACCCCACCTAAGGACATAACTGCTATTTCTGTTGTTCCTCCTCCAATATCAACAACCATTGATCCGGTTGCTTCTGAAATAGGCAAGCCTGCTCCTATAGCGGCTGCAATTGGCTCTTCAATCAACTGAACTTTTCTTGCTCCTGCTGCTAAAGCTGAGTCCTGAATAGCTTTTCTTTCAACTGGAGTTGAACCCGTTGGAACGCAAACTAATATTCTTGGGTTTGCAAAAGCATTTTTTTTGTGAACTTTTTTTATAAAGTGTTTAATCATCTCTTCTGTAACTACGAAATCCGCAATAACTCCATCCTTAAGAGGTCTGACTGCAGAAATATTACCAGGAGTTCTTCCAAGCATTGTTTTTGCCTCATCACCCACAGCTAATACTGATTTTTTTCCTTTTTCTTCTATTATTGCAACCACAGAAGGTTCGTTTAGTACTACCCCTTTGCCTTTTACAACTACGAGCGTATTAGCAGTACCCAAATCAATTGCCATATCTTGTGACCACATTTTAGAAATTTTATTCAAACCAAACATTTTAAATACCTTTCATTCTTTCTTGCCCAAACTCTTCAGGAGCAGTTTTTTTTCGTTTAATAATCATCTTATTTAAAGCATTTAAATAAGCGTTGGCAGAAGCAACAAGAGTATCAGTGTCGGCTGCTTGACCAACAGTTGTTTTGCCATTTTCTTCAATCCTTACACTCACTGTAGCCTGAGCATCTGTACCTTCTGTTACAGCGTGCACTTGATACAACTGAAGTTTAACTTCATGTGGGTATAATTTTTTAATACATTTAAATATTGCATCAACAGGCCCGTCTCCTGTTTCACTAGCTTTTTTAAGTTCACCATAAACTTCTAAAGTCATATCTGCTTTTTGAGGTTCGCCAGTTCCTGCATAAACTTTGAGGGATTTTAAATTTATAACGTTACTCTCTTTAATTAAACTATCATCAACTAAAGCTATGATGTCTTCGTCATAAACATGTTTCTTTTTATCAGCCAAAATTTTGAATTTACCAAAAGCTGTTTGAATTACATCATCGGTAACACCTGCATAACCTAAGTCGCTTAATTTATCTTTAAATGCGTGTCGACCTGAGTGTTTTCCCATTACCAAAGAAGTTTTTTTAACTCCAACACTTTCTGGTGTCATAATTTCATAAGTATTTCT
>MDTB01005677.1_pt1 | contig 12616 bp, 12 predicted proteins | sample 811161 | NCBI WGS metagenome assembly MDTB01 (sample SAMN05326650, study PRJNA326480) | marine metagenome | isolation source: seawater | place: Mediterranean Sea | collected 2009 | reverse complement strand
AGTTGAGATAGGAAAAATTCATAAAATTGAAAGTAAAAATGCTTTTGTTGCATGTAAAAATTCTGATTGTGAAATTTCAAAAGCAACAGCATTTTCCATTTGTGAGAGCTGTGAAGTGGTAGACGAAATTATTGATACCAAACTTTCAAAATATTTATCAAGTTTTAATCACAAAAAAGGAATGAAATTTAAAAGATTTAATTTAGAATTTTTTGGCTTGTGTAAAAAGTGTAAATAATTTAGCCTGCTGACTTAATTTTCTTTTCAAGAAATGCCGGAACATCATCCTCTTTATCTAACAGTTCTTCTTTCTGTCCTTTAGGCTGAAAAGCATACAAAACATGAAGCTTACAATAAGGAAAATCACCTTCAGGTTTTCTTCCACAGAAGTAGAAATTTTCCTCGTCCGGATGGCCTATAGGCCATTTGCAATTACTATCTGTTAACTCTTCTAATGATGTAGGTTTTTCAGATTCAAAATTTTTATCTAAAAGTATCGATTGAAACCTACTTTTTCGGCTCATTGGCTGGGGAGATTTTTTCACAGGTTTGCTAGTTTCTGACCTGCTAGAAGGAGAGCTTTGTTTTGAAGGAGCTCTTGCCTCTAAATTCAATCTATGTGCTTTCCCGATAACTGCGTTACGAGTGGTATCTCCAAGTAATTCTGCAATTTGACTTGCAGTATGACCTTTGCTCCACAATTGTTTAAGTTTTTCTACTTTTTCTTCTGTCCAGCTCATATTTCAACTTATACTATATATAGTATGTATTTAAAATTTATTACACTATATAGTTCTACGTTAAGAAAAAGCCAGTAAAAAACACTAGAAATATAGTTTTGCACAGATTTTTAACAAATTATAGTTATAAGACTATTTATGGTTGAAATAATTACAAAGTATAAGATTGGTACTAGAAGATTTGGTTTTATTAATTGGATAGGTGCTTGGACACTTTACAAAAAAGAAGTGCTAAGATTTTTAGCTGTTTGGATTCAAACAATCTTGTCGCCTATAATTACCTCAATACTTTTTCTGGTAGTATTATCCCTAGCACTAGGTAGCGATAGAGGAGATTTGTTAGGATATTCTTTTGTTACTTTTCTTGCTCCTGGCTTAATAGCAATGCAGGTAATCCAACAAGCATTTTCTCATTCAGCCTCATCATTTATGATAAAAAAAATCGACGGAACAATTGTTGATATTCTTTATGCCCCTCTCTCTGCAGGAGAAGTTACTATTGCAATAGTATTATCTGCAGTTACTAGAAGTGTAATGATAGCACTTATATCAGTTATGATTTTTTATTTTATTGTAGATATTAAAGTAAGCAATTTTTTTTTAATGCTAGTTTTTACATTGCTTTCTTCATTTATATTAGCAGCAATAGGAATGATAGCTGGTTTGTGGGCTGAAAAATTTGATCATATGGCATCCGCAACTAATTTTATCATTGTGCCCCTGTCTTTTCTTTCGGGAACATTCTATACTATTGATAGATTGCCAGCTTTTCTTCAAACAATTAGTAAAGTTAATCCTTTTTTCTACATGATTGACGGATTTAGATCCTCATTTTTAGATAAGTCAGATAGCTCTATTTTTGTTGGAATAATTTATTTATCAGTACTGAACATTATATTTTTATTTATTGCTTATAAACTCTTTAAAAATGGATACAAAACAAAATCATAATTATGAGTTCAGTTTTAAAAGTATATAATAGAAAAAAAATATCTTTCACAAAAGGTAAAGGGAGCTACTTATATTCTACTAAAGGTAAAAAGTATTTAGATTTTGTTCAGGGGATAGCCGTTAATTCATTAGGCCACTCTAATAAAGGTTTAATTAAAGCTATTACAAAACAATCAAAAAAATTATGGCATGTATCAAATGCCTTTATAATTCCTGAGCAGGAAAAATTAGCAAAAAGACTAACCCAAAAAACATTTGCAGATTATGTTTTATTTCAAAATTCTGGTGCGGAAGCCACAGAGGCAGCTATAAAAATTGCAAGAAAGTATTTTCATTCTATTGGAAAACCAAAAAAAAATAGAATTCTTTGTATTAACAATAGCTTTCATGGAAGAACTTTAGCTACAATTTTTGCTAGTAATAATAAAAAACTTACTGAGGGATTTCATCCAAAAGTAGGTGGTTTTGATCATTTTAACTATGGAGACCATCAAGGATTAGAAAAGAAGATTACAAAAAGAACAGCTGCAATTATGATTGAAACAATTTTAGGTGAAGGAGGAATAAAAGTTATTCCAGGGTTTTGCTTAAAGCATTTAAAAGAACTGTGTAGAAAAAAAAATATCTTATTAATTTTAGACGAAGTTCAATGTGGAATTGGTAGAACAGGAAAATTTTTTGCTTTTGAACACGCAAAAATTAAACCAGATATCGTACCTATAGCCAAGGGAATTGGAGGGGGCTTTCCAATAGGAGCTTGTTTACTTACAAAGAAAGTAGCAAAGTGTATGAATTTTGGTTCTCATGGATCAACTTTTGGAGGGAATCCACTTGCTATGAGTGTAGGAAATGCAGTTTTAGATCAGATTTTTAAAAAAGGATTTTTAAAAAAAGTAGAAAATATATCTGAGTATTTTCTTTTGGAACTGAATAAAATACAAGCAGAGTACCCTAAAATTATTAAAGAGGTTAGAGGTAAAGGTCTACTGATTGGTATGCAGCTTTATGTAGATCAAACAAAGTTTATTAATAAATTAATTGATAATAAGATGTTAACTATAAAAGCCGCAGAAAATGTAATTAGATTACTGCCACCATTAAATGTAACAAAAAAAGATATTGATCTTGGAGTGACAATATTAAAAAAAGTTTGTAAAAGTTATAAATGAGAAACTTTTTAAACATATCTGATCTTTCATCTAAAGAATTAAGATTAATTATTGATGAAGCGAAAAAAAGAAAACTAAATAGAAAAGGTTTTAATAAGTCCGCACCTGACAATGACAAACCATTTGAGGGGAAATCTATAGTGATGATATTTGAAAAACCATCTACCAGAACAAGAATGTCGTTTGATATTGCGGTTAAACAATTGGGAGGATCTTCAATTATATTAAATCCTGAAGCAATTCATTATGGCAAAGGCAATGAAAGCTTAAAAGATACTGCAAAAGTTTTAACAGAGTATGCGGATATTATTATGCTAAGAACTTCTTCTCATAAAAATTTAGAAGAATTTGGGAAATATTTGGGTATCCCGATCATAAACGGTCTTTCTGATCTTGGTCATCCCTGTCAGATAATGTCAGATATTTTTACTTTTGAAGAAGAAAAAGGAACTATCGAAGGCAAAGTAATTTCTTGGATAGGAGATGGAAATAACAATATGTCAAATTCTTTAATTGAAGCATCTAGTAAATTTAAATTTAAGTTAAAAATTGGCTGCCCAAAAAAATACCAACCAAGTAAAAAAATTTTAAAATGGGCAAAAAAAAATAATGCAGACATCTTTATCACTGAAAATCCACAGGAGGCTGCCAAGAACTCAGACTGTATTATGACAGATAAATGGATTTCTATGAATGATAAAGTCGATAAAAAAGCTAAGAAAAAATCTCTTAAGAAATATCAGGTTAATAAAAAATTAATGAAGCTAGCAAAGTCAGACTGTATCTTTATGCACTGCTTACCAGTAGGAAGAGGAGAGGAGGTTACTGACGAAGTTATCGATGGAAAACAGTCTGTTGTTTGGACGCAAGCTTTAAATAGAGTTCACGCTCAAAAAAGTATTATAAATTGGTGTTTGAACTAAGGTGTCTGGAGAGGCTTGTCGCTTTTAGAATTCATATACAAAATAACAGACGCTCTATCTTTTTCGTTCTTTAAACCAGCAAAGGCCATTTTTGTTCCTTTTATATGGGCAGTGGGTTTAATTAAAAAGCCATTCATTTCTGAAAATGTCCATTCTTTTCCGTATGAAGCTAAAGCTTTTGAGTATTTATAGTCTGAAACTCCCCCAGTTTTTCTACCTAACACTCCCCAAAGATTAGGACCAATCATATTTTTTCCTCCAGCAACTAGCATATGGCAAGCACTGCATTTTTTAAAAACTTTTTCTCCATCCTGAGCATTACCCATAGCTAGAAGTTCTTTAATTCCTACCGTAGTTTCTGCTGAAGCAGACGCTAATGTAACCTCAGCTTTTTCTACTATGTATGCGGATTGTTGTGGTTTATCTACGTGGAACAAGAAATCAGTAAATTTGTTGATACCATAGATGACTAAAACGGTAGCTAACACCGAAGCTATTATTTTATTTATTTCAAAACCATCCATAAATTTGATAATTAATATTTGCGATATAACACTACTATATATAAAAAGACTTAAAATAAATTATTTTTTTTGCGTCTTTGAGCCGCATAATATGAATGAGATTGCTATAATAATACCCTCTAGATTGAGCGCAAAAAGGTTGCCTAATAAACCTCTCAAAACTATTAACAATAAAGAGATGATACTTCATGTTCACGATCTTGCTGTAAAATCTGGTATTGGGGATGTTTTTGTAGCAACACCGGATGATGAAATTTCTAGGGTTGTTAAAAACCATGGGGGCAAAGCTATTATTACAAAAAAAGAACATGAGACTGGAACAGATAGGATTTTTGAGGTTTTTGAAAAAGAATTAAAAAAAAGTCCAAAATTTATTATTAACTTACAAGGAGACATGCCAAATCTAAATCCTTCTGCAATTGTAGATTTAACCAACCATATGCAAAAAAATACTTGTGATATCGGAACTTTAGCTTCAAACTTTTTGAATGAGAGCGAATTAAAAGATAATAATGCGGTAAAAGTTATTACAAGAGAAGACTTGAAAGTAAAAAAATTTTCAAAAGCTACAGATTTTTTAAGAGTTTCTAATAGCTCTAATATAAATCTAATGTATCATCATATAGGAATTTATGCCTTTACTAATGAAGCTTTAATAAGGTATGTAAACTTAAAAAGAAGCAAAGATGAAATTGAAAGAAAGTTAGAGCAGTTAAGAGCGCTAGATAATAAAATGAAAATAGAAGTAGGATACATTGATCAGTGTCCATTAAGTATTGACACAGAGGAAGATCTTATAAAAATTAAAAATATTATGGAGAGTAATGTCAAAAATTAAAGTTGCATTTCAAGGAGAGCTAGGAGCTTATTCTCATATCGCGGTAAATGAGGTATTTAAAAATGCTGAAATAAAAACCTGTTCTACTTTTGAGGAAACTTTTAAAGTTGCATTTGAAGACGAGTCATATAAAATTATAATACCATTAGAAAACTCTCTTGCAGGACGAGTTGCAGATATACATTATTTACTTCCAAAATATAAACTTCAAATTCATGGAGAGCACTTTCAGACCGTAGAACACAATCTATTAGCAAAACCTGAATCAGAAATGAAAGATATAAGATTTGTGAGAAGTCATGCTCAGGCCATTGGTCAGTGTCAGAAAATAATAATGGATAATAAATACAAAACTATAGTCTCTGCAGACACAGCTGGATCTGCAAAAGATCTTGCTGACGGTAAAGATAAATCTATTGCAGCAATAGCATCTAAGTTATCAGCTGAAATTTATAAATTAAAAATTTTAAAAAAAAATATTGAAGATGAAAAAGGCAATGTTACAAGATTTCTAATAATGGGAAAAAAAGTTCAACAACCAGAATTTGAAAAAGAAAAGAAGTATATAACTACTTGTATATTTAGATTAAAAAGCAAACCTTCAGCTCTATATAAATCTCTTGGAGGATTTGCAACCAATCAAATAAATATGACAAAACTTGAGAGTTTTTCTGTAAAAAATACATTTGCTCAAACAAATTTCTATTTGGATTTTGAGGGACACCTAGATGATAAACCTGTACAAAATGCAATGGAAGAACTTGGATTTCATACCGAAAGTCTTGATATTTTAGGTGTGTATGAATCCTCAGAATTTAGGCAAAAATAGTCCACAAAATCAAAATCTAACCTTGTAGAAATCAAATTGATCTTGATATAATCATTTGGAGGTTGGCATCAGGTGGATGTTTCATAAACCCGGTCAGGTCTGAAAGGAAGCAGCCGTAGTGAAAATTTTTCAGGTTGTTTGCCTGCCTCCTTTTTAAAAATGAAAAATAGTAAAATTCTAGCTTTAAAATACAGACCTCAAGAATTCAAAGATCTAATAGGTCAAGAGATTATGTCTCAAACTATTACCAATGCAATTCGTTTAGGAAAAACTCCAAATGCATATCTTCTTACTGGTATAAGAGGTGTAGGAAAGACTACTACAGCGAGATTAATTGCAAAATCTCTTAACTGCTATAAAAATGAAGACAAAGAAAAAAAATGTTCAGCCGAGGATTTTTGCAGCTCTTGTAAAGAAATAGTAAACTCTAGTCATATAGATGTTCTTGAAATGGACGCTGCTTCAAAAACAGGAATTGATGATGTTAGAGAATTGATAGAAAACTCAAAGTATAGTCCAACCAGTGCTAAATTTAAAATTTTTATAATTGACGAAGTCCATATGCTTTCTAAACAAGCATTTAACGGTTTGTTAAAAACACTAGAAGAGCCTCCTCCAAGATTAAAATTTATTTTAGCAACTACTGAGGTTAGAAAAATACCTGTTACTATTCTATCAAGATGTCAAAGATTTGATTTAAAAAGAGTAAATTTAAATCTGTTATTAGATCATTTACAAAAAATTTCAAAAATTGAAAAAGGCAAAATAACAAATGATGCACTTAGATTAATTGCTCGAGCCTCAGAGGGATCAGTTAGAGACGCGATATCCTTGTTAGACAGAGCTTTAATTTCTCAAAACATAATTGAAAAGAAGGAGATAGAAGAAAAAGATGTTCGCCAAATGTTAGCTTTAGCTGACAGAAGTAAAATAATTGAACTCTTTAAAGAAATTCTTTCAGGTAATCAAAAAAATGCTTTATCACACTTAAAGGAATTAATAGAGAATGGGCTAGATGCAAAAAATTTTCTCAATGATATTCTTGAATTACTCTACCTTTTTGGGAGACGAATTAATTTAGGGCCAATAGAAAAGGATATGACTATCTCCGAAGCAGAGGTTCAACTAATAGATAAATACGCATCTAATTTAGACATGCATGACTTAGGATTATTTTGGCAGCTTACAATTAAAACAATAAATGATTTAAGTATAGTTGGAAATGAAAATTTAACATTAGAGATGTATATTATGCAATTAATTCATTTAAAAAATATTGAACAAAATAACAATTTAAAAATAAATATTAATGAGAACACAGATATAATTTCAAGCCAAAAGTCAGTTAGTGAGATACCGGAAGGCAAGATAGAAAAAAAAATAAATAATCCTGTAAAAAATCAATTAAAAAACACCGAACAAGTTAAAGAGAATATTGTTAAAAGACCTCAATTAAAAAAAAATGAAAGCTCAGGTCTTGAAATTAAAAATTTTAAAGAACTTATAGAAATAGCAACTAGAGAAGGAGAGCTCGAATTAAAATATGATCTAGAACGCAATATAAACCTTGTAAGTTTTACTAAAGGAAAAATAAATATAAACTTTAATGAAAAACTTAATAAAAATTTTATTAAAAATTTAACTGGGAAACTTTTTGATTGGACTGGTGAAAGATGGATAATATCTTTAAGCAAAGAAGAAGGAGAGAATACAATTTATGAAAAAGAAAAAAATAGAAAAAAAGAAACATTAATAAAAGAAAAAGGTAACAAAACATCCAAAGAGTTGTTTTCTGCTTTTCCAGATGCAAAATTAATTGAGGTAAGTGAAGAAGATGCCTAATTTTAATGACATGCTTTCAAAAGCAAAAGAAATGCAAGAAAAGATGAAAGAAGCTCAAGAAATGATAAAAAAAATTGAAGTAGAAGGAAAATCGGGGGGAGATTTAGTAAAAGTAGTCCTAACTGGAAATTATGAAATTAAATCAATCTTGATAAGTGATAAAGCAAAAAAAGAAGATCAAGAAATAATAATTGATTTAATTAAAGCTGCTTATAATAATGCAAAAGAAAACCTTAAAAGAAAATCTACGGAAGAATTATCTAAAGTAACCGGAGGTATGAATTTGCCTTTAGATTTTAAATTACCTTTTTAAATGGACAATAATATTACTGAAATAGATGAACTGATCAAACAATTTTCTAAACTTCCAGGTTTGGGTCCGAAGTCAGCTAAAAGAATTATTCTTAAATTAATCAACAACAAAGAAAGTATGGTAAAGCCTTTAGCTCAATCCCTAGCTAAAGTTTATAAAAATGTTGTTAGATGTACTAATTGTGGAAACCTTAAAATTTTGGACAAAAAATGTATTTGTGAGGAAGAGAATCAATTTGATAAAATTTGCGTTGTAGAAAATTTAGCTGATATGTGGGTAATTGAGTCGGCAAATATTTTTAAAGGATGTTTCCATATACTCGGAGGAACTCTTAACTCAAATGAGCACTATGAACAAAAAAATTTGCTTATAGACTCACTAGTAAAAAGAATTAAAAAAAACAGTTTAAAAGAAGTTATTATAGCCACCAGCGCTACCATTGAAGGACAAACAACTGCACACTATATTGAGGACGCAGTACAAAATGGGAAATTAAAAATAACTAAGCTAGCTCAGGGTCTGCCAGTTGGAGGAGAAATAGAACAATTAGATGATGGGACTTTATTTTCAGCTTTTAAAAACAGAGTCCCAGTAACCAGTGATTAATTAGAAGCCTTGTTTTCCAATCTTTTTTTATGCAACAAAGGCTCTGTATATCCTGAAGGCTGATATCTTCCTTTAAAAACTAAATCACACGCAGCAGAAAAAGCTATAGAGTTTTCAAAATTTTGAGACATGGGTTTATAATTTTTATCTCCACTATTTTGTTTATCTACAATTGCTGCCATTTTCTTCATAACTGACATTACTTGATCTTTAGTACAGATACCATGATGCAACCAATTAGCCATGTGCTGAGAGGATATTCTTAAGGTTGCTCTATCTTCCATTAATCCAACGTTGTTAATATCTAGAACTTTAGAGCATCCTACCCCTTGATCTATCCATCTAACTACATATCCTAATATTCCTTGAGCATTATTCTCCAATTCTCGATTAATATCTTCCACTGACCAATTTGGTCTATCAGCTTTAGGTATTTCTAAGATATTTTCTAAATTCGTTTTATTTCTAGATCTAATTTTATCTTGTTCTTTAAAAACATCTACTTTGTGATAGTGCATAGAATGTAAAGTTGCAGCAGTCGGCGAAGGAACCCAAGCACAGTTAGCACCAGATTTAGGATGTCCAATTTTTTGTTCCATCATATTTGCCATTTGATCTGGCATTGCCCACATACCTTTTCCAATTTGAGCCTTGCCTGAAAAACCGCAATTTAATCCGATATCTACATTCCAATTTTCATACGAGTTTAACCAAGTCGATTTTTTCATATCACCTTTAAAAATCATTGGGCCTGCCTCAAAAGAAGTATGCATTTCATCACCTGTACGATCTAAAAATCCAGTATTTATAAAAACTATTCTATTTTTAACTCGTCTAATACACTCTTTTAAATTCACAGTGGTTCTTCTCTCTTCATCCATTATTCCAACTTTCATTGTATATTTTTTCAAATCTAACGTTTCTTCTACTTTGCTAAATAAGTCATCAGTAAAAGCAACTTCCTCAGGGCCATGCATTTTTGGTTTTACTATATAAATAGAACCAGTTCTTGAATTATTTTTATTTTTAAAATCATGTAAAGCACACATTGTAGATACAAAAGCATCCATAATTCCTTCTGGAATTTCAGAACCATCTCGAAGAGTAATTGCAGGATTAGTCATCAAATGTCCTACATTACGATTAAGAAGTAAGGCTCTACCATGCAATGATATTTTTTTACCTTCCTTTGAAAAATAATTTCTATTTGGATTTAATTTTCTTACAAATTTTTTTCCATTTTTTTCCATATTCGCAGTTAAGTCTCCCTTCATAAGACCTAACCAGTTTCTATAGCAATTTACTTTATCTTCCCCATCAACTGCTGCAACTGAGTCCTCATTATCTACAATTGTTGATATAGCTGATTCTAATATTATATCAGAAATGTTTGCCTTATCATTTTTTCCTATCGGGCTATTAGCATCTATAATTATATCAAAATGAAGATTATTATTTTTTAATAACACTGAAGTCGGAGATAACGTATCACCATTAAAACCTACAAATTGATTTTCATTTTTTAGATTATTCTTTTCTCCATTAATATTTAAAATTAATTTTTTATTTTCTATTTGAATTTTCTCTACACTTTTCCAGCTGGCTTCATTTAAGGTAAAAACTTCATCAAGAAAATTTCTTGCGTAGGCTATTACTTTATTGCCCCGTTCTTTATTAAACGTGCTTCCTTTTTCTCCAGGTATTACGTCAGTTCCATATAAAGAATCGTATAAACTTCCCCAACGAGCATTAGCGGCGTTCAATGCGTATCTAGCATTATCTACAGGAACCACTAGTTGAGGACCAGCAATTTTTGCAATTTCATCATCTACATTAGAAGTACTAATTTCAAAATCATTACCTTCTTCCACCAAGTAAGAAATTGATTTAAGAAATTGAGTATAATTATCTTTGTTAAATTTCTCTTTAGGATTATTTAAGTGCCACTCATCTATTTGTTTTTGTATTTTTTCTCTTTTTTCAATAAGCTTTTTATTTATCGGAGAAAGCTCATGAACTACTTCTGAGAATTTAATCCAAAAATTATCTTGATCTACTTTGGTGCCAGGAAGCACTTCATTATTTATAAAATCAAACAAAGTTTGATTAATTTTTAGATCATTTTGACTAATAAATTTCATATAGCACCAATCTTACCCCATCTGTATTGGTACCTGAGAGATTTACTCCTTCGGTGAGAACATGTCTCTTTCCAGAGAATTTTATTTGTACGGTCCTTTTGCCTGAGAGTTTCCGGGGTGGTTGCTCCTTCGGCGCTATATTTAAATAGTCTCTCCCGTTCTGTTAATTTCCCCTATTGTAAGTTTAAAGTCAAATATTTTTTAAAATAACTGATTAAATTTCATTTTTTTGTCGTATTTAAATTCTATTAAAAAGAGAATTATGATATTTATTACTGACTTATGAAAAACTATCTAGAGTTTGAAAAAGAAATTAAAGCTTTAGAAGAAGAAGTGGATTCACTTAAAAGTCCTTTTGGCTCTGAAGGCATCACAGAGGTTGATACTCAACAAATTAAAAACACACAAGAACAGATTAATAATAAATTAAAAGAGACTTATAAAAATTTAAATAGTTGGCAAAAAACTTTAGTTGCTAGACACGAGGACAGACCTAGAGCAAATTTTTATATAAAAAAAATCTTCTCTAAGTTTACTATGTTATCAGGCGATAGATATTTTGGAGAAGACAAGTCCGTGATTGCCGGATTTGGTTTAGTAGATAATAAATCAGTATTAGTAATAGGCCAAGAAAAAGGTGAAGACTTAAATAGTAGAATAGAAAGAAATTTTGGGATGATGAAACCTGAAGGCTATAGGAAATGTATAAGATTAATGAAAATGGCAAACAGATTTCAAATTCCTGTTGTTACTTTCATTGATACGCCAGGCGCTTATCCCGGAATAGGCGCAGAACAACGCGGTCAAGCCTCGGCAATTGCAAACTCTATAGAGTGCTCAATGTCTTTAAACGTTCCAAACATTTCAATTATAATTGGAGAGGGAGGTTCAGGCGGAGCAATAGCTCTTGCGTCTTCAAATAAAGTTATAATGTTAGAAAATTCTATTTATTCTGTTATTTCTCCCGAAGGATGCGCTTCTATTCTTTGGAGAGACCCGAGTAAATCACTTCAAGCCGCAGAAGCAATGAAACTTACTGCAAAAGATCTTTTAAATCTTAAAATAATAGATGAGATAATAGAGGAACCAACTGGAGGAGCACATAGAGACGCAGAGAGTATTGCTGAAGATGTTAAAAATTCAATTATTAAAAACTTAAGATTTTTTGAAAGCTTTTCAAAAGAAGATATTTATAATCACAGAAAAGGAAGATTTTTGAATATCGGTAGAGACAAAGGTTTTACAAGATCATCTAGTTTAAATAGCGAAGTAATGGACTATAAAGAGCCTTCAATACAAAAAATAAAAAAACATGTTTATGAAAATAAGTATGTTTATTCAGGAATAGGTCTAGTTATTTTAACCTTTATCATTGCCTTATTTTATTAATACCTGTTGTAAAAAGGACAATTATTAGGTTTTTTTTTGAAATTGATTAAATGACTTCTTGACATTATATGTTCAAATCTATTTAAGGGCAAAGTTAATGAATTTTACTAAATTTAGTAATTTTTGTTAATTAAAGTTAATAACAAAAAACAAGGAAAAGTAAATAATATGAGTGCACTAAAAGGTAAAGTAAAGTGGTTCAATGGTACTAAAGGTTATGGTTTCATTGAAAGAGAAGATAAAGAAAAAGACGTGTTCGTTCACAGCTCTGCAGTTAGAGACGCTGGTTTAAAATATTTAAACGAAGGCGATGAACTAACGTTTGAAGTGGAAAGCACGGAAAAAGGTCCT
>MDTB01057200.1_pt1 | contig 12617 bp, 9 predicted proteins | sample 811161 | NCBI WGS metagenome assembly MDTB01 (sample SAMN05326650, study PRJNA326480) | marine metagenome | isolation source: seawater | place: Mediterranean Sea | collected 2009 | reverse complement strand
CTTCGCAATAAGAGAAGGTGGACGGACAGTTGGTGCTGGAGTCGTTTCCAAGGTTACACAATAGGGTTAAATATGGATCAATTAATCCTCACCAGAACAAAGGGGCATAGCTCAATTGGCAGAGCGTCGGTCTCCAAAACCGAAGGTTGGGGGTTCGAGGCCCTCTGCCCCTGCCAATAGCAGCTCACTTTAACAGAAAATAAATAATAGAAAATAAAATGTCTCAAAGCACTTCCTCCACTTCTGATCGTATAAAATTAGTATCTGCCGGTATTATAGTTTTGTCAGGTATTGTGGTTTTTCAAATTTTACCGGATGAAGAGTTCATAACAGGAGTGGCAGCATTAGCAGTTGGTTTGCTTATTGGTTTCTTTTTAGTTTTAAAATCTCTGCCAGGTCAGCAATTCGTTGGCTTTTTTAGGGATGCCATTCATGAAATGAGAAGAGTTGTTTGGCCTACAAAGAAAGAAACATTTCAGACTGTCTTAATTGTGTTTGTTTTTGTATTATTGGTTTCGATTTTCCTTTGGATGGCAGACAAATCCTTTGAATGGATCCTATACGACATTGTTTTGGGGTGGAAGTGAAAAACGAAGGCCTAGATGAAAAAAAATGGTATGTAGTCCATGCTTTTTCTGGCATGGAAAAAAGTGTCGCTAAAGATTTACAAGAAAGAATAGATCGTGCTTCGATGCAAGACAGCTTCGGTGAAATATTAGTACCAGTTGAAGAGGTGGTTGAGATTAGGAAGGGACAAAAATCTATATCAGAAAGAAGATTTTTCCCTGGATATGTTTTGGTGGAAATGCTAATGAATGAACAGACTTGGCACTTAGTAAAAAATACAAATAAAGTCACTGGTTTTGTTGGAGGTAGTTCTAGTAGACCAAGCCCAATTTCTCAAGCTGAGGTTAACAAGATAATGGCTCAGATGAAGGAGGGTGTTGAAAAGCCAAGGCCTAAGGTACTTTTCGAAACAGGGGAAATAGTTAGAGTTAAAGAGGGTCCTTTTGCTGATTTCAACGGCAACGTTGAAGAGGTAAATTACGAAAAAAATCGCATGCGAGTTTCGGTGACTATCTTTGGTAGATCGACACCGGTTGAATTAGAATTTGGTCAAGTTGAAAAACTTTAAAATTTTATTATTTTCAAAGGCAAAATAAATGGCTAAAAAAATTGTAGGTTACATAAAATTACAAGTCCCGGCTGGAAAGGCTAATCCTTCCCCTCCAATAGGTCCAGCACTTGGTCAAAAGGGTCTGAACATTATGGAGTTTTGTAAAGGTTTTAATGCCCAAACTCAGTCCATGGAACCGGGTTTACCAATACCTGTAGTGATAACTGCTTTTGCAGACAAGAGTTTTACTTTCATTACGAAAACTCCCCCTGCTTCAGTTTTGATCAAAAAAGCTGCCAAACTTGATAAAGGTTCTGCTAATCCACTAACAACAAAAGTCGGTTCGATCACCAGGCAGCAATGTGAGGAAATAGCTAGAACAAAAGAACCAGATTTGACGTCAGCCGACATTGAAGCTGCTGTTAAAACAATAGCTGGCAGTGCCCGAAGTATGGGCATTACAGTAGAGGGAATTTAAATGAAGAAGATAGCTAAAAGAATTCAAGAAACTAATAAACTTATAAAAAAAGAACTAACTTATGGGGTCGATGACGCTATAAAGCTTGCTAAAAAATCAGCCAATGCAAAATTCAAAGAGTCTTTGGATGTTGCGATTCAACTTGGGATTGATGCAAAAAAATCAGATCAAACAGTAAGGGGTGCTATTGTTTTGCCATCTGGAACAGGTAAGAAGGTAAGAGTTGCAGTTTTTGCTCATGGCGAGAGAGCTGAACAGGCTAAGAAAGAGGGCGCGGATATTGTTGGTATGGAGGATTTAGCAGAACAAATCAAGGGGGGTAATATTAACTTTGATGTTTTAATTGCATCTCCGGATACAATGAGGTTGGTAGGAGCCCTTGGGCAAATATTGGGGCCTAGGGGTTTAATGCCCAACCCTAAGGTTGGTACTGTAACTCAAGATGTAGCTCAGGCAGTGAAGAACGCTAAAGCCGGGCAAGTACAATTTAGAACCGACAAATCTGGAATAGTTCATTGTTCGATAGGACAAGCTTCTTTTGATGAGGCAGACCTGAGAGAAAATTTAATCGCTATTGTTACTGCATTGAACAAAGCAAAGCCGACAGCAGCAAAAGGGATCTATTTACAAAAAATAGCATTGTCATCGACTATGGGACCAGGCATTAAAGTTGAGCCCCAGTCGTTGTTAACAGTTTGAAAGTTTTTAGGGCTATTTGTAGGTTTCTGCAAATAGATTGTCAAAGACTGTTGGGTAGTTAATCTTAATTTCTTTTTTAGAGCCCAACATAGATGGTGTTCTCCTAGACTTTTTTGTAGGCTTTATGCTTACTTAGTTTAGTTGTTTCACCAGTAGTAAATTAACCTAACTATATTAGGTTTTACTGGGAGGAATGTATAGATGGCTAAAAGTAAAGAAGCAAAATCTTTAATGCTTGATGACATAAAGGAAAATTTGAAAAATGCTGAGTCTGTTGTCATAGCCGAGTATAGCGGATTAGATGTTTTGGGTATGACCTCTTTGAGAAAAAAATCCAGAACTTTAGGAGTTAACCTCAGAGTTTTAAAAAACACCCTGGTTAAAAAAGCAATAAATGGAACGGCTTTTGAAGAACTTAAAGGACATCTGAGGGGTCCCTTAATTTACGGTTTTTCTAGTGATCCTGTTGCTTCGGCAAAGTTATTTACTGATTACTCTAAAGATAATGAACAAATTGTTGTGAAAGGGGGGGCTTTACCCGGATTATTATTGGACATTGATGCGGTTAATTCACTTGCATCAATCCCACCTAAAGATCAGCTATACGGAAAATTGTTAGGCACGATGCAGTCACCAATTTCTGGCTTTGTACGAACTCTTAATGAAATACCATCACGTCTTGTTCGTACATTATCAGCTGTTCTAGAAACAAAAAAAACAGATTCTAACTAAACAATTTTAAAAATAAACGGAGTTAATTATGGCAATTACTAAAGATGAAGTTCTCGAAGCAATCAGTTCTATGAGCGTACTCGATCTATCAGAGTTAATAAAAGCAATGGAAGAAAAATTTGGTGTTTCAGCTGCTGCTATGGCGGTTGCAGCTCCTGCTGCTGCTGCCTCAGGCGGAGAGCAAGCTGCTGCGGCTGCTGAAAAAACTGAATTTACCGTCATACTTGCTGCTGCAGGTGAAAAGAAAGTAGAAACTATTAAAGTTGTTAGGTCTATCACTGGTTTGGGTTTAAAAGAGGCCAAAGAGCTTGTCGATGGGGCTCCAAAACCTATAAAAGAGGGGATAAACAAAGCTGAGAGTGAAGATATAGTCAAGCAGTTGGAAACTGCTGGAGCTAAGGTAGAAGTCAAATAGTCTTAATTTTATTTATTATTTTTTTCTAAAAACCTAATTTTAGGAGCAATCCCCCTGATGCAATATAACTTTACGGAAAAGAAGCGAATTAGAAAAAGCTTTGCAAAAAAAAGCTCAGTGCTTGAGGTACCTTACTTATTAGAAACCCAGTTAGCCTCATACAAGGATTTTTTGCAGGCAACCACTACAGCAGACGACAGAAAAGATCAAGGGCTGCAGGCTGCTTTTAAGTCTGTATTTCCTATATCCAGTCACAATGGTTTTGCAAAATTAGAATTTGTTTATTATGTATTAGGCCCTTCAGTTTTTGACGTAAGGGAGTGTCAACAAAGAGGGCTAACATATGCATCACCTCTAAGAGCTAAAGTAAGATTAATAATTATGGATCGAGAAGCTGCTAAACCTACTGTCAAAGAGGTTAAGGAGCAAGAAGTTTATATGGGTGAAATACCCTTGATTACCAGCAATGGTTCTTTTGTGATCAATGGTACCGAGAGGGTTATAGTAAGCCAGCTACACAGATCACCTGGTGTTTTTTTTGAGCATGACAAAGGTAAGACCCACAGTTCAGGTAAATTATTATTTTCGGCTAGAGTTATACCTTATAGAGGGTCTTGGCTAGATTTTGAATTCGACCCAAAAGATTTTCTTTATTTTAGAATTGATAGACGCCGTAAAATGCCAATAACAATTTTATTGAAAGCGATTGGGCTCTCGGTAGAGAAGATATTAGAGAACTTCTTTTATTTTGATGAATTTAATTTAATGAAAGAGGGTGCCCAAATGGAGCTTGTTGCAGACAGGCTCAAAGGTGAGGTTGCAAGGTTTGACATTAGTGATAACAACGGAAACGTGATTGTAAATAAAGATAAACGTATAAATGCGAAACACATAAAACAGCTCAAGGAAGCGAAGGTTAAAAAGATTACAGTTCCTGATGACTTCCTTCTTGGTCGCACACTTGCAACAACCGCCGTAGATGAAGAAACAGGAGAGATACTAGCTAAGGCCAACGATGAAATTACTGAGGAATTTTTATTAAAAGTCCGAGAAACTGGTATTAAACTAATAAAAACAATTTTTATTAATGATCTTGACCATGGATCTTATATTTCCTCAACTTTGAGATCAGATGACACCACCGACCAACTATCCGCAAAAGTTGCTATTTATAAGATGATGAGACCGGGGGAACCTCCAACTGAGGACTCGGTTGAAGCCCTTTTCAACAGGCTTTTTTTTAGTGCTGACACATATGATTTGTCTAGAGTCGGTCGCATGAAGTTTAACAAGCGTTTGAATCGAGACGAATCTGAGGGTGATATGACTTTGAGTTTTTCGGATATCATCGACGCAATCAAACTCCTGGTCGACCTAAGGAATGGCAGGGGCGAAATTGATGATATTGATCACTTGGGAAATCGGCGAGTAAGATGTGTGGGCGAGTTGGCAGAAAATCAGTTCAGGTCTGGACTGGTTAGGGTTGAAAGAGCAGTGAGAGAAAGGCTTGGACAAGCGGAAACTGATAACCTTATGCCCCACGATTTAATTAACAGTAAACCAATTTCAGCTGCAATCAGAGAGTTTTTTGGTTCCTCACAGTTGTCTCAGTTTATGGACCAAACCAACCCATTATCTGAAATTACCCATAAAAGAAGGATATCTGCTTTAGGGCCAGGAGGTCTAACAAGAGAGAGAGCCGGTTTTGAAGTAAGGGATGTACACCCCACTCATTATGGGAGAGTTTGTCCAATTGAAACACCTGAGGGCCCTAATATTGGTCTTATAAATTCTCTGGCCCTTTTTGCCAGATTAAATGAATACGGTTTTCTTGAAACGCCTTATAGAAAAGTTTCAGATTGTAAAGTAACTGGGGATATTGTTTATCTTTCGGCTATTGAAGAAGGAAGATATGTAATAGCCCAAGCAAATGCAACTGTAGATTCTAAAGGCTCCATAACAGGTGATTTGGTTTCAGTTAGAGAAAAAGGTGAGGCAACTTTATCAGGTGCTGAGAAAGTTGAATACATGGACGTTGCTACCAACCAAATAGTTTCTGTAGCTGCTTGCTTGATTCCGTTCCTTGAGCATGATGATGCTAACAGAGCTTTGATGGGTTCAAATATGCAAAGACAAGCAGTTCCCTGCCTCAAGCCTGAGAAAGCCCTTGTTGGAACGGGTATTGAGAGAACATGTGCTGTTGATTCAGGAACTGTTGTCAGAGCCAGCAGAGGAGGAACAGTCGACTTTATCGACTCCAGAAGAATAGTAGTAAGAGTCAATGATGATGAAACTCAATCCAGCGAGGCGGGTGTTGATATTTACAATTTAATCAAGTACACCCGTTCAAATCAAAATACAAATATTAATCAGAGGCCAATAGTCGTAACAGGCGATAGGGTTGTTGCTGGAGATGTTATTGCTGATGGAGCATCAACTGATTTGGGCGAATTGGCTTTGGGTCAAAATATGTTGGTGGCATTCATGCCCTGGAATGGTTATAACTTTGAGGATTCAATTTTAATTTCAGAAAAGGTTGTAGCTGAAGACAGGTACACTTCAATTCACATTGAAGAGCTTTCTGTGCTTGCCCGTGATACCAAGCTAGGCTCGGAAGAAATCACCAGAGATATTTCAAACCTCTCCGAGGCTCAACTCGGCAGGCTCGACGACTCGGGGGTAGTTTATGTAGGAGCTGAAGTAGAATCAGGAGATGTTTTAGTTGGAAAAGTTACACCCAAAGGAGAAACCCAACTAACTCCAGAGGAAAAGCTCCTCAGGGCTATCTTTGGTGAGAAAGCGTCAGATGTCAAAGACACATCTCTAAAGGTCCCTTCGGGGATGAGTGGAACCGTCATAGATGTCCAGGTATTTACCAGAGAAGGTGTCACTCGTGATCAACGAGCACAAGAGATCATAGATAGTGAATTATCAAGGTTTAGAAAGGATCTAAATGATCAATTACGAATAGTTGAATTTGACTCTTTTGAAAGGACTAAAAAATTACTTACGGGCTCAGTTGCAAATGGTGGCCCTAAAAACTTACCCAAAGGTGAAAAAATTACGGAAGAATACCTTTCCTCTGTTGATAGACACCACTGGTTTGATATTCGCCTTTCTGACGAATCAAAGGCGCGAGTATTAGAGTCCTTAAAGGAGTCTCTTAATCAGAAAAAACACCAGTTTGATTTAGACTATCAAGAGAAACAAAAAAAACTATTGCAAGGTGATGAACTACCTCCTGGTGTTTTAAAAATGGTCAAAGTCCATCTGGCTGTTAAGCGTCGGCTTCAACCAGGAGATAAAATGGCAGGCAGGCATGGAAATAAGGGCGTTGTCTCCAGAATAGTCCCTGTAGAGGATATGCCCTACATGGCCGACGGAAGTCCTGTTGATGTTGTTCTCAACCCACTTGGTGTTCCATCTAGGATGAATGTTGGACAAATACTAGAAACCCATTTGGGATGGGCTGCAAAAGGCTTAGGTTACAGAATTGGAGAGATGCTAGCTCAAAGAGCCCCAGTTGAAAAATTACGCTCATACATGGAAACAATGTACAACAGTGGTGGAAAGTCTGAAGACTTAGCCCAATTATCAGAGAAAGAGGTTTTTGAGCTTGCTAAAAACTTAACAAAAGGTGTACCTTTTGCTACTCCAGTTTTTGACGGTGCAGCTGAAACTGAAATAATGAACATGCTTCAGTTGGCTTATCCTGAAGATGTAAGTCAAAAAGTTGGACTAACAAAAACACGAACTCAAGTGTTTCTCTATGATGGAAGAACTGGTGAAATGTTTGATAGGGCTGTAACGGTCGGCTATATGCATGTATTAAAATTACATCATTTAGTTGATGACAAAATGCATGCAAGGTCAACTGGCCCATATTCTTTGGTTACACAACAACCTTTAGGAGGAAAGGCACAGTTTGGAGGACAAAGATTTGGAGAGATGGAAGTTTGGGCACTTGAAGCATATGGTGCGTCTTATACGCTGCAAGAAATGCTTACTGTCAAATCTGATGATGTGAATGGTAGAACCAAGGTTTATGAAAATATAGTCAAGGGTGACCATGTAATTGATGCAGGTATGCCTGAGTCATTCAATGTTTTGGTTAAGGAAATACGTTCCTTAGGTATTGACATTGACTTAGAACGAAATTGATTAAAGGGACTCATTAAATGAAAGCATTACTCGATCTTTTCAAGCAAGTTCAGCAGGAACAACAATTTGATGCCATCAAAATCGGATTGGCTTCAGCTGAAAAAATACGCTCATGGTCTTTTGGTGAAGTTAGAAAACCAGAAACTATTAATTACAGAACTTTTAAACCAGAACGAGAGGGACTTTTTTGCGCAAAAATATTTGGTCCTGTCAAGGACTATGAATGCTTGTGTGGTAAATACAAAAGGTTAAAACATCGTGGTGTTGTCTGCGAAAAATGTGGTGTCGAGGTCACTCTTTCCAGGGTTAGAAGAGAGCGTATGGGCCACATCGAATTATCAACCTGTGTTTCACACATATGGTTTTTGAAATCCTTACCATCAAGGATGGGTATGGTTCTTGATATGACTCTTAGGGATATTGAACGGGTTTTATATTTTGAGGCATTTGTTGTTGTTGATCCTGGGATGACTCCTTTGAAAAAGGGGCAAATTATGACCGAAGACGATTACATTGCTAAGAACGAGCAATATGGACAAGGTGAGTTTGAGGCCCTAATGGGAGCAGAAGGAGTTAAAGAGCTTCTTAAAGCTATTAATCTCGACCGTGAAATTAATTCTTTAAGGGATGAGCTTGAGACCACATCCTCAGATGTTAAAATTAAAAAAATTGCCAAAAGAATTAAGGTCCTAGAGGGTTTTCTAAAGTCAGGTGTAAAGCCTGAATGGATGATTTTGGAAGTTCTACCAGTTTTACCACCGGAGCTTCGCCCACTAGTACCTCTTGATGGAGGAAGGTTTGCAACTTCAGATCTCAATGATTTGTATCGTAGAGTCATCAATAGAAACAATCGTCTTAAGAGACTTCTGGAATTAAAAGCTCCAGATATTATTGTTCGCAACGAAAAAAGAATGCTTCAAGAGTCAGTAGATTCCCTCCTTGACAACGGTAGAAGAGGTAAAGCTATGACAGGGGCAAATAAAAGGCCTCTTAAATCTCTTGCAGACATGATTAAAGGGAAAGCTGGTCGTTTCAGACAAAATTTGCTTGGCAAAAGAGTAGACTACTCGGGAAGGTCTGTAATTGTTGTAGGTCCCACTCTCAAACTCCATCAATGTGGCTTGCCAAAATTAATGGCTTTGGGGTTATTTAAACCCTTTATTTTCAACAAGTTGGAGCTTAGAGGGATGGCAACCACAATTAAGGCTGCCAAGAAGTTAGTGGAACAACAAGTTCCTGAAGTATGGGATATTTTAGAAGAGGTTATACGTGAACATCCAATACTTTTGAATCGTGCTCCTACTCTTCATAGGTTGGGAATTCAAGCTTTTGAGCCAGTTCTTATTGAGGGTAAGGCTATTCAACTTCATCCTTTAGTATGCGCAGCCTTTAATGCGGATTTTGACGGTGACCAAATGGCTGTTCATGTTCCACTATCTTTGGAAGCACAAATGGAGGCTCGTTCTTTGATGTTAGCATCAAATAACGTTCTGTTTCCTTCAAGCGGTGAACCATCTGTAGTTCCGTCTCAAGACATCGTCCTAGGTCTCTACTATACTACGAGAGAGAAAGTTAATGGTATTGGTGAGGGTATGATTTTCTCTAATGTGGAGGAGGTTGAAAGGGCTTACGAAGGTAAGGCAATTGAATTGGGCTCAACAATAAATGTCAGAATAAACGAATCAGAAATCGATAAGACAACACGTGAAGTTTTGTGGCGCAAAACTATGTACAAAACAACCACTGGTAGAGCCTTATTATCAAGAATTTTACCTCCAGGGTTGTTATTCAAAGAATTAAACGTTGTCCTCAAGAAAAAAGAGATATCTCGCTTAATAAACGTTTCTTTCAGAAAGTGTGGTTTAAGATCTACAGTAATATTTGCTGACAAATTATTACAGGCTGGATTTTCTTTAGCTACAAAAGCTGGTCTTTCTATAGCGGTTGATGACATGCTAGTACCGCCTGAGAAAGCAGAAATACTTGAAAACTCGGAAAAAGAAGTAAAGCAAATAGAACGCCAATATGCCTCTGGGCTTGTAACGCAAGGGGAGCGCTATAATAAAGTTGTAGATATTTGGGGTAGAGCAGGAGATTCTGTTGGTAAAGCAATGATGGAGCAATTAGCTGGAGAGTTAGTAAAGAATAGAGCAGGAAAAGATGTTTCACAAGATTCTTTTAATTCGATTTTTATGATGGCTGATTCAGGCGCACGTGGGTCGGCTGCTCAAATAAGGCAACTTGCTGGAATGCGAGGCTTAATGGCCAAGCCCGATGGTTCAATAATCGAAACCCCGATCACAGCAAACTTCCGAGAAGGGCTGAACGTCCTTCAATATTTTATTTCAACCCATGGAGCAAGAAAAGGGCTTGCTGATACAGCTCTAAAAACAGCAAATTCTGGGTACTTAACAAGAAGATTGGTTGATGTAACTCAAGACCTTGTTGTAATCACTGATGATTGTAAGACCACTCAAGGTATCACAATGAAAGCTGTTGTTGAGGGTGGAGAAATTATTGTTCCGCTTAAAGAGAGGATATTGGGAAGAGTAACTATTGCTGATGTAGTAAATCCTGAGAATCAAGAAACCTTGATACCAACTGGCACACTTTTAGATGAGGATATGGTTGATGATATTGAGCTTAAAGGTATAGATGAAGTAAGGGTTAGAACACCTCTTGCTTGTGAAACTAGATTTGGTCTTTGTGCCCTATGTTACGGAAGAGATTTGGGTAGGGGTAGTTTGGTCAATGTTGGGGAGTCAATAGGTGTTATTGCTGCCCAATCAATTGGAGAGCCTGGAACTCAGTTAACGATGAGAACATTTCACATTGGTGGTGCTGCTTCAAGAACAGCAGCAGCCTCAGGAATTGAATCTAGGTCAAGTGGAACAGTACGTTTTTCCAATACCATGAGATATGTAACTAATCCAAAAAATGAACCAGTTGTGATATCCAGATCTGGTGAAGTACTAATTTTTGATGAATCTAATCGTGAGAAAGAGAGACACAAGCTTCCATATGGAGCGACACTGTCAGTGATTGATGGGGATATAGTAAAAGCTGGTGCCATTTTAGCTAACTGGGATGCATTAACTAGACCAATAATTGCGGAATATGCTGGAAAAGCCAATTTTGACAATGTTGAAGAAGGTGTGACAGTTGCTCGTCAGATTGATGAGGTTACTGGTGTTTCCACCCTTGTAGTAATTGATGCAAAGAGAAGAAGTGCTTCAGTTGGAAAGGGAGTTCGGCCAGTAGTTCGACTTAAAGATGAAGCAGGGGAAGATGTAAAAATTCCAGGTACTGACCATGCAGTAAATATCAGTTTTCCTGTGGGCGCTTTGATAACTGTAAAGGACGGACAAACCATATCTGTTGGTGAAGTTTTAGCTAGGATCCCACATGAATCTCAAAAAACTAGAGATATAACAGGCGGGCTCCCCAGAGTTGCCGAGTTGTTTGAAGCCCGTTCCCCAAAGGACGCCGGAGTTCTAGCCGAGGTTACAGGTACTGTTTCTTTTGGAAAGGAAACAAAGGGAAAACAAAGACTTGTAATAACCGATACTGATGGAGAGCCTCATGAATTCTTAATCCCAAAGGAAAAAAATATCCTTGTTCATGATGGTCAAATTGTTAATGCCGGGGAGCTCATTGTTGATGGACCTGCCGATCCGCAAGATATTCTTAGATTAAAAGGAGTTGAGGCTCTTGCAACATACGTTATCAATGAGGTCCAAGATGTTTATCGTTTACAAGGTGTAAAAATAAATGATAAACATATAGAAGTTATAGTTCGACAAATGCTCAGAAGAGTTACGATTGATGACGCTGGTGAAACGAGATTTATTCCTGGGGAACAGGTTGAACGTTCTGAGTTGTATGCTGAGAACGAGGCCATGACTTCTGCTGATAAGAGACCAGCTACCTTTAACAACATGTTGTTAGGTATAACTAAAGCTTCACTTTCAACTGACTCCTTCATTTCCGCGGCTTCATTCCAAGAGACAACACGTGTATTAACTGAGGCAGCAATAATGGGTAAGAAAGATGATTTACGAGGTTTAAAAGAAAATGTTATTGTAGGTAGGCTTATACCAGCTGGAACAGGACTTAGTTATCATGCCGCTCGCAAGCAAAGAGAAATTGCTGAGGCAGCAGAAGCGAAAACGCTTGCAGAACAGGCTGCACTTGATGCTGAGGCATTGTTTGAAGCTCCTGCAGAATCATCTGTTGAAGACACAAAATCTAATGATGGTCCTAGTGCAAATGAATAAATTTTTTGCATGGCAAAAACTTGACACTAAACTACAAGCTGGTAGAGAATAGAAGGCTTTGTATTTTATGAGAGATAACTGTGCCTACCATTAATCAATTAGTCAAAAAACCCAGAATCAAGGAATTTGAGAAAAGTAAGAGTCCAGCTTTAGAATCAAGTCCTCAAAGAAGGGGAGTTTGCACAAGGGTTTATACAACTACACCTAAAAAACCTAATTCTGCCCTCAGAAAAGTCGCAAAAGTAAGGCTCACAAATGGTTTTGAGGTCATTAGTTATATTGGCGGAGAAGGTCACAATTTACAAGAACATTCAGTTGTTTTAATTCGTGGTGGCAGGGTCAAAGATTTACCCGGTGTTAGATATCACGTTGTTAGGGGCTCTCTTGATCTTCAGGGGGTCAAGGATAGAAAACAAGCTAGATCAAAGTACGGTGCCAAGCGCTCGAAATGATCCTCCAGATAAACAGTTTTTGTTTCGATACTGAAAGGTTTTGATTATATGCCTCGTCGCAGAGAAGTACCAAAAAGAATAATTCTTCCAGACCCCAAATACAAAGATGTTGATGTTTCAAAATTTGTCAACGTTGTGATGTTACATGGAAAAAAAGCGGTGGCTGAGGGAATTGTTTATGGAGCATTTAGTTTTATAGAAAAAAATGCCAAAAAGGATCCCATTGAGATTTTTCAACAAGCGCTGTCAAATTGTAAGCCGATAGTGGAAGTTAAAAGCCGAAGAG
>MDTB01152626.1_pt1 | contig 12618 bp, 13 predicted proteins | sample 811161 | NCBI WGS metagenome assembly MDTB01 (sample SAMN05326650, study PRJNA326480) | marine metagenome | isolation source: seawater | place: Mediterranean Sea | collected 2009 | reverse complement strand
TTTTGATCACCGACTGCATTTGCACCTGGAAGATCAATATTAGCTGATCCATTAAAAGATACGCCACCTATAGTTCTTGGAGTAGTTAATGTAGCTGCACTTCCAGTTGTATTTTGATCACCGACTGCATTTACACCTGGAAGATCAATATTAGCTGATCCATTAAAAGATACGCCACCTATAGTTCTTGGAGTAGTTAATGTAGCTGCACTACCATTTACATTACCATTTAAATTTGCATCCAACGAGAGCTTCGTGTTGTTTCCATCCACAAACTCTACATTAGAAGTGTCTAGGATTCGAAATTTTACTTTGTGCGCCGTGTTAGCCGAAGTCAACTGTATTGTGTGTGTTGCTACCATATAATAGTACTTAAAGATTTTTATTTTTAAAAAAATTTTAATAAATTTTTTAATAAATTTTTAAATTTTATATTATCTTCAAAAAAATTAACTTTACCATTATTACTATTTAATTGATATTTAGAAATAGGTCTTAATTCCAATGGAATTACAGAAGATAAATATATATAATTGGATGTTTTAATTAATTCTCTTAACATATTAAAATAATTTTGAAGTTCAAATACAATATTATCAGATAATTTTATCCAAATATCTTCATTTAAATCTATAATTCCATATTCTTTATCAGTTTCTAAATCAGAATCATATTTTATTTTATCATATACTTGTACAATTTTACCTTTAGTTAATCCAGATGCTAATAAATAACAAATTAATTGATATAAATCATATTCATTTTTACGAATATTTTGTTTTTTAGTTCGTGTTTTAATTTCAAGTAAAATGTCATTTATTCTAGCATCATTTTTTCCACCTATACATGCATCATCAAATATATTATAATAATACATTTTATCATTACCTTTTATATATTCTTCTTTTTGAATTATATTATGTTCTTGATTATTACCATTTGTTTTTTTTAATAAATCTTGAGTATATTCTTTAAGGTGTTCAATTTCAGTATTATCTTGTTCATTATTTCTCTTTTTTTTATACTCATTAATAATTGTATTTTCTATTTTAGTAAAATCATGTATATCATATTCTTTAGGTAATAGATCACTTACAGTTTGTTTTTCAAGTTCAGTATAACTAACTTCAAATTGATCCATTTTGACTATACATTTATTATTAATTAAATAATTTAAAACTTTTACTGGACAATGTCGTGCCCAGGATATTAATAATGTTTTTTCTTTAGATTCATATGGATTTTTACCTACTGCTGCAGCAACATTACAAATTTCTAAATACATATTTTTAAATATATTTATATTTACTTTAAATATATTTAAAAAATGTAAAAAAAAAAAATATTGTATATATATATAATAAATGATTGCAAACAATGACGTATCTTCTTGTTTATTTTTAATTATTTTAGTATTATCATTTTCAATGTGTTTAGTTGATATTACAGAAGAAAAAGATACTAATAAAGCTTTACCAATATCAATATTAATTATAAATTCAATTATAATAGCATTAGTCTTACTATCAGTATTTAAAGTTGCAGTTGCTAAAGATATTCTAAATAAATCACCTAAACTTTTATTCTTTCTAGTATTAATTTTATCATTAATTTTAGCTATTACTGATACAGCTGATCATCAGAAAACAAATCGGACATTACCCCTAATTATTTTAATTATTAACTCTTTTGTTACACTTGTAATTTTATATGAAATGATTTCAATGTATATGAAAAAATACTAATTAATATAAATCTTTTTTAAACCAATAGGGAGCTTTTCTTTTACTCCAAACACAAAAATCTTTTTTATATTTTATATAATATTGACGATATCCAATAATGGGATTTTTATGCTTAACATCATCAAACATTGCTTGAGCAAATACTGTTATATTGCCACTAGGTATTAATTCTGGAATTCTATTAAATATATTCATAAATCTAGTTTCACATGAATGAATTTTATTATATCTATATGTATATTCTTTGCATAATTGCCTAAAGAAAATATATATCCATATATAATTACCAATAGATTTACGAATCCATATAGTACAAGGATGATTTACAAATGCTTTTGTTTTTTTATATAAATTCTTATGGGGATTATTGGAACAATAATAATGTGTTATACATAACATTTGTGCAGTTTCTAAAATCATTTTAACAACATGTTTATCATTATGATATATCGCACATAAATATGGATTTAATGATAGTATAAAAATATTCATTTTATTTATAAATTGTAATAAATTTATATTATAGTTTTAAATTTGTAAAAAATAGTAAACAGTTAGTACTATAATCAAACAATATATATAAAAATATTTATTATTTTTTTCCCAATAATAAATTATATGCCAACTATATGGTTGTTTATCTAATTTTAATAATTTATTCCAAGCTGTTACTAATACATATTTTATATAATTATTAAACCAAGTTTTTTGGTTATCTGTTTGTGGGAATAATTGAACAATTAATGGATCTTTATAAGTATATTTATTATCTAATTTAGATATAAAATCTATATCAATATGAACATTTTTATTTAAATTTTTATTTAAATTTTTATTTAAATTTTCATTTAAATTTTCATTTATTAATTCTAATAATATATTTCTTGCTTTTTTTGAATAAATTACTGCATGAGATGTAATCAACTTTTTAATTTTATAAAAAGGATGATTATATTGTATAAATGATGACCCAGATCCCGCCGCAAATGTTAAAATGTTAAAATTATTTGTTTTTATAAATGTATCAATATTTTTATAATGTAAAAGATTTTTATTCATAACAAGAGCATCTTCTTCACATATAATTACATTGTTATAATCTTTAAGATATTCAAATGCCACCCTATATGCATCAATGAGATCTAAATTTGTATTATGAATATTGAATTTATTACAATTTTTATATCCTTGATTGTATTGAATAACAGTTTTTTTTGCTAAATTTAATAAAAAGGGATCTGGATTAAATCTTTTAGAGTTTGTCATCACTAATATTAAAACAATATCAACATTTACTAAAATAGCATCATTTGTAACATTGATTTCTTTGTATGAATAACAATTATTAATATTACTAAAATTATCATTACTATTATATAATATATGTAAAATTGCTATAAATAAAATTATTATTATAATTATTTTAAACAATAACATTTATAATTAATTATTTACTTATTAGTAAAGATTTTAAATTTATAAATTATGGTATAATTATTACGAACACGGCAGGATTTGAACCTACGCGGGCAATGCCCAATGGATTTCAAGTCCATCGCCTTAACCACTCGGCCACGTGTTCTTAATAATTATACTCATATAATATTAATATTGTTTTTAAGTACCTTTAACAATATTAATCTTCTTTAAAAAGAGTTTTAATATCATCAGTTGGATATTTATATGTTAAATCTGGTTGATCTTCAAATCCATTTTTCAATAAAATACTTTCACCTGTTTCAGTACATAATTGATAAATATTAAAATTATCTTTTAAATCAAAATCTTTTGTTCTTGAAGCAAAATTAACACTAATACTACCTTCAATTCCACTAATAATCCGATGAAAAATACCAGCTGGCCAGACTACCATTGCAGGCCCATCATAATATAATTTATCATTTTTATAAACTTTATCTGGTGTTACAATAAAACTAGCCTTTGATTTTGATTTTGGATCAAATATATCTATATATCTAGTACCTTGAAGTACTAAAAGATTATCATCTTGATATTCATGTTTATACCATGGTCTTTTCACTGGTATTGGCGCATCATTTATTGGTCCTGGTGATATTGCATTCGGTCCATGAATAACTCTATCAATTCCACTCATTTTAGGAATATCTGATGGCACCATTTCATCAAATTTAACACCAGGTGTCCTTCTTAGTATTCGTAATGGAACAATTCTATACATTATATTTTATATTTATATATATATCTTTATATATCTTACATTAAAATTATAATGTTCGAGCACTAGGATCTTTAGTATTAGACCATTTAGGCATCCAAAAATATGGTATAATTTTTTCTCGACCGGGAAATTTTTGTTCAAATATATATCTATAATAAAATTGTTCTTTTGTTTTTGGAGATAAATAATTCGAATTATATTTAAATAGGGGAATATCTACATCTTTTAATTTTTCTTCTATTATTTTATACCAAGATCTATCAGTGCCTGATACACCATCTGAAAAAGCTTCTTTTTTTCTATTTAATATTTCAGATGGTAAAAACTCATTAAATGAATCTCTTAATATTTTTTTCTCAATTTCATGTTTTTGTAATCTATATTTTAAAGGAATACTCAAATACATTGTAACAAATGTTTTATCTAAAAATGGCGTGCGAGGTTCTAAACCACATGAACTTATACAACGATCACTCCTTAATACATCAAAAAAATGAATATAATTTAATAATGTTTTTATTTCATAATCAAATAATAAATTATTTGGTGCTTTATTGAAATATAAATATCCTCCTGTTAGTTCATCTGCACCATCACCATTAAATATTACTTTTGCATCAGAATGATTTGATATATATTTAGCAATTAAATAATTGCCAACACTCGCTCTAACTGTTGTAGTATCATAACTTTCAATTTTTTCAATTACTTCTGGAATAGCATTAAAAAATTCATCTTCTGTTAATATAATTTCAGTATGATTTGTATTTAAATATTTTGCTACAATATTTGCATTAATTAAATCTGTACTTTCTTTTAATCCAATACTATATGTTTCTAATTTTGATTTACTAAATGTAGTTAATTTACTCACAATAGATGTAATTATACTAGAATCTAATCCACCTGATAATAAACATGCTATTGGCCTATCACTTAATAATCTTTTATTTACTGCATTTATTAAATTATATTTAATCATATCTCTATAATAATTATATTCATTTGCTAAAGATTTATATCGAGGTAAAAATGATAATGTATAATCTATTAATGTATAATATCTTATAAGATCTATTTTATTTTTGTTATTATCTATAATTAAATAATGACCAGGTTTAAATTGGGATATAGTTTTATCTGTTAAATTATTAATTTGTTTTAATTCTGAACTAAAATATTCATAATCTTCAGAACAAAATAAAGGACGAACTCCAAATATATCTCGACCAATTGTTACAATATCTTTTTTAGTATCATATATTATAAATGAATATACTCCATCTAATAAAGTAATAAAATAACTAATAGGATATAACATATAAAGATCTAATATAATTTCACAATCTGAATTTGTTTCTGGAACAATGCCGATGTCATTATATAATTGTTTATAATTATATATTTCACCATTACAAATCAAATAAATTCCATTTTTATAAAAAGGCTGATTACTAATATTATCTAATCCATTTATAGATAATCTATGAAATCCTATATAATATTTATCTAAATTTATAAATTTAGTATCATCTGGACCCCTATTACTCGCCTTATTAAATTCTGCCTTTACAAGATCAGTTGATTGTATATTTTTTATAAAAAATATACCACACATTTAATAATAATTATTACATAATTTATTTTTAAATGATTTTATAAATATATGTAATAATTATTGATGTATGTAAATAATAAAAAAATTAAGAACTTACTTATTATTAGTAAAAAAATTTTTTTTTCATCTAAGTCAAGCTTTACCCGCTTCAACCTTTATCTATTGATGATCAACATTTGCTTTGGATTCACACTCACAAATTTGTACGCCGTATCTACAGCACTCACCTGGGGAACTTTCATATCTTTCCACTCAGCAATATTACTTGATCCAACTAGCTTTTATCGTATTGCAGAAAAAAAAAAACTTACCATAATCAACTTTCATATCATAAATTTTGCAATTCACATTTTACCCTGCATCATAACACTGATATGGACAGTTAAAATATTACTTATTCATGGCATTATTGCTTCTATATTGCATATTAGCTGGGGCATGTGGCAATCACACGGCACGTTGGTTCTGGATGACATCTACGTCCCACTGCCACGTGCCACCTGGTGCTGGCTTTGGCTGCTTGCAGTACTAACAGAACTCTCTATCCCGATCATCATACAATATTTTCCAGTATCATCCGCCGCCCTAACTATTTATTTTTAAATTTTCCAAATACAGTACTCCTGATCGGTTAAATTTTTATATAGGAAATTAATGGTGTCGATATGCAGTTGGCGCAGATCCGCGTCCTGTTGTTTATCAAGGTCCTCTCCGTCCTGGTCCTCTCCGTCCTGGTCCTCTCCGTCCTTAAAACTTTGCCAAGCAGATTTTATACTTGAAATAATACTTGCAATTTCTTTGTCATCAGGCTCTTCCACCCCAGCGTCCTTAAACACCTCATTTAATAATTCCAGTCGGCAGCACATGTCGTGTTTAAACTCATCATTTGGAAACTCGATGTTTGCTTCACATTTACCTGCCGCATCACCACATTGGGCTATTGTATCATCAGGCACATTTGATTCAAAGTTAACTCTTGAAGATCCCGCATTAAACTTAAACGTCAGCTCCTTGTCGATTATCGTCGCAGTCAAAAAATAATATTTTAGAACAGACAATTCTACATTCTCTTCCGATGACCCGCGGCGCCCTTTCTGACTTCCCACATCATAAATTAAAACGGGAGCAAAGTTAATAATTTTAGTTAAATTAGGATATAGCTCAAGAGGTTTAATTTTTCTTTGAAGCTCTATAGCAGCAGTGAACAATTTAGCTTTTTCCCATACATTTTCGACAGAACATTCTTTATTTAAAAAATCATCCAATAAAAACTCGTCTTTATCCGAATAATATATCCATCTCAGCGGAGCATCGCGCTTGGCTCTGCCCCACCACCAAAAACTTACATACTGCTTACCACCAACTTCTGTCAAGCTATCTATAATATATGGTTTATTATTACATCTATCTATTAAGTCCTCCTTTGTCATCTTTTTTGGTTTGTCACCACTAGTTTCTGGTTCTTCAACTAGTATAGTTGGATCTAAACACTTTCGTATATCTTCGGATGCCATATTTCCAAGCATCCAATTTATAATTTCTTCTTGTGACATTTCGTGTGCTTCTTGCAAGCTTAGCGCAGCCATATTTAATAGTATTAATTATTTATTTTTTAATTTTAAATATTTATTTTTTTTTTTGAGAATTAAAATTTTCAGCCTCGCTTAATAAATTATTTATATCTTTTAATTCTAATGTTTGTAACTCTTCAATCATTGTTTCTGGTAAATAATTGTATTCATATACAATTTTATTAATTTTTTCTTGAAATTTAATAGAAACTTTTTTAGTTTTTAATAATTTTGATAATTTAATTTTAAGATTATGTGGCGTTTCTGTATCTTGAGATAAATTTTGTAAACATTTTATTAATTTAATTTTTCCTTCATAACTTTTACGTTTATTATTAAAATTTATTCTATCACCATTATTTTGTTCTCCTAATATTTCTTTTCTTATTGATGGATATAAATTAAAATTATCATTAATTCTATTAAAATAAGATATTATATCTTTATCAGATATTTCATCAAATATATCTTGTAAATTTAAATCACTATCCCAACATTTTATATCTTCATAAAATGTTAAATCTTTGTTTATTTCAGGCTCTTTTAATATTACCTCTGGTTCCTCTTTATTTAATTCTTGATCAACTTCATAAAATATAAGAGGCAATTTAGAATCATTCGGATATGAATATTCTCTAGATAAAATTTGATCAAAATTTAATTTATCTGGAATTCCATCCCTTATATATATTTGTAAAGTTTTTGGATTTTTGAAATAAATTTGATAATTACCATCACTTAAAGGTCGAACATTTTCTTCTAATCTTATTATATTACCTTTTTTATTTAATTCACAATCATATGCCACTTCTTTTAATATTTCATCAAATTCATTGTTTATCTGATACTTTTTAATAGAACTTAATAACATTTTTTGCTCAATTGTTAAACTTTCAAAATCTTTAAATGATGCTCTTCTAATCGTACTTAATAACATATCAATAACATCTTGATCATTTTGCATAGGTAAGACACTATAATGTCTAAATATATCAGTATATTGTTCTTTTAATGGTAAATTACTATGGGAACAAAAACGAACTGCTCTAGCTAAAATTTGTTCAATTCTAGATTCATTCCACCATGGATCCGTTATATGTACTTGTTTTACATTTTTAAAAGATACACCTTCCATAATAGATCTAGTACCTAAAATAATTTTTAATAAAGAACCATTTGAATTCTTCATAGAATTAAATGTAAGCTGTGCTTTACGAGTTAAATTTTTATCACTACTTGTTTCTGAACTCCATACAAAATATCTTAAATCATCTGTTGTACCATTTGGATATTTTTTAAATCCACATGCATCTAAAATTATAGATAATGCTTCAACACCAAATTTTAACCAATTTGAAAATATAAAAACAGGTCCATCACATTTATAACTTAATTCAATTATATTAACAAATTTTTCAGAATATCCTTTTTTCCGAATATAATTTAATATATTCTCTACATTTGGGTTTTCAACTGCTTTTAATTCATTTTTAAATTTATCAAAATTTAATTTTGTACTGGATTGTGCCTGTTTGCTTAATAAATTTTCTATAACTGTACTTTTACTTATCGGTAATGATATATTTGAATATTGTTGTGTAGTAGTATATATACCAGATACACTATCTTCTTTTTCATCTGTATCAAATTCGTTTTTAAATAAAAATTCATCTTCTGCCAATAATTTGGAATATATATCTTTATCTTTACTAATATCAGAACGTAATGCGCCAATATATTGTTCTTTTTGTATTGGAGCCATTCTATGTTCCATAATTATTATTCTTTTATAAGGATAAGCAATAGGATTACCTCCTTTAAAATAAGATATATAACCAGATAATAAGATTTTGAGTAAATTTTTATTAATAACACACGAATTATTTGTTATAAAATTTTTAGTCTTTACCCTTTTACATACATAATTTCCATCATCATCCTCGTCATCCCTACCAAGGAAAAATGAATAAAATTTATCTTTATTTAAAGGAAATAAAACTCGTGGCCTCAATAAATTGACTGTTAAAGCTAATTCATATGGATTATCATATATAGGTGTTGCAGATAATAAAATTATTCTACAATTTGGATGAATATATTGATAAATCGCATTAAATAATTTTTTATATAATATTCCACTGGCGCTCACTAATCTTTGTATTTCATCAATAACTAAAATTCCATTGGAACTCAATAATGGACTATTTTTATCTGTTAAAAGTGACATTTTTTTCCATGTACCATTCTCTATTTTCTTAAAAAGATCATTAATAAAAATATTATGACTTATAATTTCAAATACCATTGTAACTTTACTTAATATTTTTTGTTTTCTATTATTTACAGTCAATGCCGCTCTTTTTACTTCCTCTTGTAAATTCTTAAATTCATCTTTCTTCTTTTTTAATTCTACTATTTTCTTTTCACGTGATAATTGATTTATTAAGATATTCAATTCTGTTAATTTATTTAATTTATTTGTATAAATTTGTTCTTCATTTTGCAAAAATAATCTATCATCTGTATTAGTGTAAAAATCTCTTTTACCATCAATTAAACACTGTGAAGTACAAGACCAAATTTCAGGTTCTTTATCATCAAACATTTTTAATTCACCTAATATTTCATCCCGATATTGATCTACTAAAGTAGCCGGCACAACATATAATAATTTTGTTACATTCCCACCTTCCTTCTTTTTTTTAAATGCTTCACCAATAACTAAACTTGTACAAGTTTTACCAGAACCTAAACCATGAAATATTAATGAATTTTTAATATTTGTCGCTGGATTTATAATTTGACCTACAAATTTTTGCTGTGGTTTTAAAGAATAATCTGTGATTTTACATATATTTTCATTTGTAAATTTTATATATTCATCTTTAAATGTAAATGGAGAATCTCCATTAAAAGCATCATCGCCATATTTATCATTTACATATTGTAAAAATTCTTTATTATTAAATAATTTTTTATTTTCAATATTAGCAAAATTTTTATTACTACAATTTATTTTATATTTAGTTTCATCTTTTATATTTTCATAATAATATTGCATTGAGCAATTGTCCTTTAATGACATACTTTAAATATTGATAATAAAAAATTTTTCATTTAAATAATTTACAAATATTATTATATATTAAAATCTAATTACTATTTTGAATATAAAAAATGCAAAAAACTCCCATTTATTTTCCAACTATTGATAAAGAAATCAATATTTTTCATAATGAATATAATATTGATGATATTTCTAAATATACACCCCTGGTAACTACACTCGAAAATTTATATTCACAAAATGGTATTATTAATTATTACAATGGAAGGCTGGATAGTATTACTGTAAATAAAATTATTAAATTTAATAATAATATTGGATTTGTTCTAATGGATTTTAATATTTTTGATGAAGACAATAATAAAATTCCTGGTATTGTATTTTCTAGAAATAATTCTGTATCTATTTTAGCAACATCTTTTTATAAAGGAAAAGAATATGCACTCATTATTACACAACCACGAACAAGTATTGGATTAATTTATAATGAAATTGTGGCTGGTATTATTGAAAATAATAATATTAAAGGTTCAATTATTAATGAATTAAAAGAAGAAGCGGGAATTAATATTGATATTAACAAACTAAATTATTTAGGTAATACAATTCCATCTTGCGGCGCATGCAATGAAACAATTGAACTTTATCATACATTTATCCCAGACATGGTAAATTTAGTTAATAATTCAAATAATAATGTATTCGGTAATTCAAGTGAAAATGAAAAAACTAAAAGAAAAGTAATTCTATTAGATGATATTCTAAAATGTACAAATGATTCAAAATCTCACATATCTTATTTTTATTATAAATCAAATTTATCTATGAGGCTATTTGTTCTATTTGAATATCTTAAATATTTATTTTATTACTTTTTATCTAATAATGAGATGGCTAAAGCACTATAATTATGTAAATCAATTAACGTATCTCTTAAATTTTCATCATTTACTAATTTAATATTATTATTTGTAATTGTAATCAATCTACGAATTTTATCATTCATTCTTACTAAAATACCAATTGTACCAAACTCTTCAAATGAATTTCCATAATCACTATTCTTCTTTTTAAATAAATCATATGCTTCATCCTGAATCTCTCGAAATTTTTTAATATAATCCATTTATAAAATATATATAATATATCTTTAAATTCGTACTAATTATAATAATAACTACAAATTTTACAAAATGCAACATTAAATTAATAATTACTTAAATGGTATTAATAATATTCCTCCCACTGATACTAATATTAATCCTATAATTTGTAATAATGTATATTTATCTTTCATTATTAAATAACTAATAAAAAATGATGTTATTATGATACTAATTACATTTATAATACCATTAATTATACCAATATTATTATAATTCTTTAAACAATAATAATATAATAAAGCTATGAAGCTAGATGAAATCATACTCAATATTAAATAACTTAAGTTGAAATTATTAACAATGTTAGTTAATAAATATTGACCAAATGTATCAAACACTACTATTAGTATTATAAGCACTATTAATAATATTATTTTATTCATTATTATAATATAATTAAATAATATTATTTTATAATTAAATGAATTATTTAATTATTTACATTCTAGTTAAAAACAACAGACCATGACCATTTTCCTAATGCTAATGCCTTTTTATATTTAGTGGAGTTCATAAATCTTTCTTGATGATATTTATCTTTAGCATAATAAACTATTACATTATCATTACTATCTGGATTTGGTAATGTAACAAAATATTTACTCTTTAAATTTAAATCTGGTTTTTTGAAAACAGGAATATCTCTCTTTGGACTTTTTACATAAACTTCTAATAAATCTTTTATTTGTAATGAAAATATAGCTCCATTATAACCTTTATATAAAATATAATTATCACTATTTTCAGAGTCATAATTTTTTCCTATTAACCAACCACCACTTCTAAATGTTCCTTCCGGAGCTCCAGATAATGAATTACTATTTAAACGATATTTAAATGATCTACCTTTTGGAAAAATTAAAATATCATCAACTTTTTGTAATGCAACCCAACCATCAGACACTATTTTTGATATATAATTTTTTTCAAATAATGGGTCATTATTTACCATCGTTTGAATAGATATATATGTATTTGGATCATATCTTGTATCATGTTTAGTTTTTTTATCCACGACATGAGGATACATTTGTAATTTATCTATTATATGATTTGATTTTGGTTCTATATTTGATTTATTCATATATCTAATAAATTATTATTATTTCTTTAAATATTAAAATTTTCTTTCATTACTACTTGTCATTTTAACTCTTTTTGGACTATTCATTAATTTAACTTTTTTTGGACTATTCATTAATTTAACTTTTTTTGGACTATTCATTAATTTAACTTTTTTTGGACTATTCA
>MDTB01072689.1_pt1 | contig 12618 bp, 12 predicted proteins | sample 811161 | NCBI WGS metagenome assembly MDTB01 (sample SAMN05326650, study PRJNA326480) | marine metagenome | isolation source: seawater | place: Mediterranean Sea | collected 2009 | reverse complement strand
TTGGAGCCGGGTCACGGATGTCCCGTTGAGGCATGGCGGACGGTGCCGATCGCTCAGCTTGTTGACTCGGCGAATCAGCCTCGAACACCTCTCGCCCAGAACGCGTTGCCTGCAGACGTGATCGGGTTGGAAGCATGAGGACGGCAGCCAAACCGCTGAGTGTTGTTCCAGCAGTTGCTGCGAGGGCTGTCCAGGCGCCTAGAGGGAGGGCAGGGGAGGTCCAGGTCAGAACCTTCAGCTGCAGCGTGGGAGTGCGGTTCGCTGCTGACAACAGCAGCACCATCATCAAAGGAGCCAGACAGGGAATCAGCAGCAATCGGCTGAACCCCGTCATTGGATTGGCCCTTCCCAACGCTTGAGCGGGGCAAGATCCTCATCCAGTCCGTCGAACAGACGGATGACAAGAAAATCGATCATCTCTTCGAGACTGGTGGGTTGGGTGTACCAGGCCGGAATCGGTGCGGCGATGCGCGCACCTGCCTCCGCGAGAGCCGTGAGATTGCGGAGATGAATCAGATTGAAGGGCATCTCCCTTGGAACGACAAGAAGCGTTCTGTGTTCCTTCAGATGAACATCAGCGCATCGCTCGATCAGATCGGATGCAACGCCTGAACAGATACGACCAACCGTCCCCATGCTGCAGGGAAGAATGATCATCGCCTGGGTTCGAAAGCTGCCACTTGCAATCGCGGCGCTCTGATCATTCCAGCGATGACAGATCAGTTCCCCCTCATCAGTGCCCAGATGGTCGCGCCAGAACTCCACTTGACGGTCCGGATCGACCGGGATGGTCATTCCCTGTTCGGCCCGAAACACCTCGTGGGCGCCACGACTAAGCACGACATGAACGCTGCGTCCACGCTGCAGGAGCAACTGAAGCGCTCGAACCGCTAACGGCTGGGCGGAAGCACCGGTGACCCCGAGAACGTAGGGATGCATCGTCACCCGTCGAGTGTCACGGGAAGTGGCTCCTGCGTGGAAGGTTCCTCAGGCTCGACAGGCAAGGGATCCGGGATCACTTCCAGATCGATTTGATTGCGCAACACGTCCACCTTGATCACGCGAACGTGAACCTTGTCGCCGAGCTGATAAGAGCGGCGGTTTTTGCGGCCCACCAATCGGTTCTGCCTTGAGCGGTATTCGTACCAGTCGTCATTGAGGGAGCTCACATGCACCAGCCCCTCAACAGCCATGGGGCCAACCTCCACAAAAAAGCCGTAGCTCTGCACGCCACTGATCTGTCCCTCAATCTCAGAATCCACAAGCGGCTCAGCACAGCGGGCCTGGAGCATTGAAATGAGATCCCGTTCCAGCTCCTGAACCTGACGGCGACGGCTGTTCAAGCGTTGGACAAAGCGTTCGTTGCAGAGTTGATGGATCTTTTCATCCTGGGTTGCTGTGAACAGCTGCCAGGAAAGCTGTTCAGCGCAACCCCGTTGTCCCAGAGCCAACCGCTGTTTGTGCCGGACTGTTGGCCGATCCTTTCCATCCGTGAGCAACGTCACCAAAATCTGTTGATTGGCGAGGTCGCCGTAGTGCAGACCCGCACACGTCCATGGCATCAGAAGCGGCATTGACGCCTCGATCACATCACTGCTGGGGTTCGGCGTTTCAACGGACTCGTCATCTGCACTGCGATCAGTTGAGTCGGACGTCCCCAGCGTGGGATCAAAGGCTCCGTAGATCTGCTCCGGGAGTGCATGACTCAGCTGTTGCTCCAGCACCCGGCGCGGTTCCGCATCCGCGAAGACAGCCATCAGCTCAGTTGCCGTCGGGCTGCCTTCATCGTCAAGTTCAAGGGGGAGTTCCAAGGCCACAGCAGTCTTGGCGACGTCATTCAGCACGGAGATGTCCGGTTCTCCGCTGAGCACCTGGATGCCGGGAAGACCAAGGGCCGTTGCATGGGCGCCCCAGGCGCGATGCGCAGCTCTGAGCAGTGGTTGAAGAATGGATTGGGGATCTTCGGCGTCCAGGGTGTCGAGCCAGCGATGGCGGAGACCGGTTGGGTCCGACCAGATCAGGTCCCCGATGCTCTCGAGCTTTGGTGGACGCAACTGAAGCTCGATCGCCCCTTGCTTCAGCTCCTGCTGCAGCACGCAACCAGCGCAGAAAATCAGCGTTTCAAGCTGACCCAGATGATCTTTAACGGGTTTCAAGGCTGCTGAGATGGTCCGTGCCTTGGGTTTGCGCTCCGCCAGGGCCTTCAGATGGGTTGGGTCAATCCATGCCTGGGGCTGCACCATGCTGAGCATGAACTCCCAGTCCGTTGCCTCGCCATCGGCGGAGAGATCAATCCGAACCGTGACCGCCTCAGCGACTTCGCCTGGATGGAACCGGCAGGACTTGCTGAGAGTGTTGTTCAAAAGTGGTTGCCAGACCTCGGCCAGGCAGATGGCCTCGCCACGCTCCCGGAGCCACAAATCCACACTGCTTCCCATGCCAAGGCGCTCCGCCACCGTCGGGGCGTGAACCCACAACCGGCAACCGCCCGCGTGGGGGACGACATGTACGGCAGGAAGCCCAGGTGCATCCTCAACCGTCCAGCTGCGAAGAAGCAGGCAAGGTTGCTCCGTTAGATCAACGCGTCCCTTGGCCGCCGGTGCCTTGGCAGAGCCTCTCGGCGCTGCAGGACGGTCCTGAAGGCCGGCTTTGGTCAACAGCAGATCACGATCAGCAGAGGGGCCGCCATTGAGCGGCAGGGGTCGTGCCACATGACCTTCCGCGCTGCACTGAGCCACCGGGTATCGATCGATGTGCACTTCCACCACGGCTGTTGGTGGATCCTCCGGGAGATGAATGTCGTCCTGATCCGGCAACAGGATGCTGGTCAGCAACCGGTCATCGAGTGGCAGGGCGACAAGTTTGTTGTCCAGGCGTTCCACCTGTCCCAGCAGGCTGCTGGTGGAGCGTTCGAGAATGCACTGAACACCTCCTTCTGGCGATCGCCTTCGTCCGCCTTCGCGGGTGACGCGCACCAGAACCCTGTCACCGTTCCAGGCATGATTCAGCTGGTGGTCTCTGATGTAGATGTCATCGCCACCGTCATCACGGATCGCGAAACAGAAACCCTTGCTGCTGCAACGCAGCCGCGCCTCGATCAATTCGCTGTCTGAACCCAGCAGCAGATCCTCCCCTTCGCCATCGACTACACCGAGCCGCCTCAGAGCCTGGAGTGCGATATCGAGATTCTGCCGCTCGCTTTTGTTGGTCAGTTTGAGCGTCTTGGCCAGGGTGGCCAGTCCGGTTGGGGTTTCAGCGGACAGCTGATCCAGAAGGTCGGCGACCGTGAATTTCATCGGGGTGCGGGGCGGTACCGATCGTCCTGATCGGAAGAGAAACAGATGCCGGAGCGTTCACGTCGTGAGTGTGAACGATGCAGAGATCACCGGCCTCTTCAAATCCTAGAAGCCCACTTCCTCAACAACCCTCCCTAATCCTGCTCAGCATCAGCCCCATCGCTGCGCAGCAGCGGCCAGATCAAGCGTGTGCCGATGACCAGAAAGCCAATGGATGCGGCCAGCTGCAACCATTCCGTGGGAATCAGCGAAGCCATCGAGCCTCCTGCAAGAGCTCCCAGCAGGCTGGCCAGGACGAGGGCGGTGGAGGAGCCGAGAAACACAGCCATCGGACGATTGGACGTACCGCTCAAGGCGACGGTTGCCAATTGGGTCTTGTCACCCAATTCGGCCAGAAAAACAGTGACGAATGTGGACAGCAGCAGGGCGGGATCCATCGGTTAACTGGACAGAGCGTTGAGAACAAGCGAGCGGCTGGCCTGCAAACCGAGCCAGAGTCCAAGGCCGATCATCAGCACACCAGCCATCAATTCCAGTCGTTCAGGCGGAAGCACGGTGGACAACCACCGACCGACCAGCACTCCAACGAGGCTTGAGGCGATCAAAGCTGCGGCAGCACCCAGGAAAACCAGCCATGGAGATCCCGACTGAGCGGAAAGCAGCAATGTCGCCAGCTGGGTTTTGTCGCCGAGTTCAGCGACAAACACCGTTGTGAACGTGCTGAACAGAACGGCTGTAAAGGCCGGTCGATCCTGATCCGTGGAGGGCGTCACGGCTTGGCCTCCTGAGCACGGTTGAACCGTCGCATCACCGGACTGCGCCCCCCGTATTGATGTCTGATCTGCTCGCGGCAACACTGGATCGCGAAGGTATCGAAAGACTCGTCTGGAATCGAGAACAGAGTCCCGAGTTGGCTGACGCGGCAGAACTCCGGCCGTTCCGCATAGATCCTGCAACGCCTGCCGCCGCTGTCGTAGTGGATGCACCAGCCGTCAGAGCCAACCATCGACAGATAAAGGGAGCGCTGATCATCGTTGAGAGCAGCCAACGCTTCGGTGCGCTCGTCCGGTGCGAGCCGGCAACAGGCGCCGCACTGGCTGATGCAACGCCAAGATTGGAGAGCCTGATTCATCTCAGCAGCTGTGACAAGCCGTCACAGAGGACCTGTTGATGCCATGGGCTTCGTGACGATGACTCGTAGCCTGTGTTGAAATCCGTCAGCAGAGAACGCTTTCCAGCCATGGGCATCGACTTCCACCTGATCGCCAATTTCGCCGCTCTTGCGCTGATCACCCTGGCAGGCCCCGCCGTCATCTTCATCCTCTTCTATCGCCGCGGAGCTCTCTGACTCCACGGTCAAGGTCGCAGACCGAGTCCCAGGCTGGCCTCTTCCAGAAGTTGTTTCACCACTGGATGCTCTGCCAGCGGATCGTCACTCGTCAGAGCGCGTTCCGCCAGGACAGTCGCCTTGATCGCCTCTCCATCAGCATTGCTGAGACACAGTTCATCAGCACCGACCCGCACGGCCCGGTACACCCGATCCGCTTTTTTGAGTGCGATCTCCTCACGATGTTGGCGCAGGGCCTTGACCTCAAGCTGCAGCCGCTTTTCTCCCTGCCAGCGGTTGACGGACAGTTGAAACGCCACATCGCATCGTTCGGGAACCGGTGCTTCCGCCTTCCATCTCCAGGCGATGCCACGGCGCTGGTGTCCGTCCTGCTCCAGAACAAGGGAAAGGTGACCGCCTGAGAGGTTGCGATGCTGAATCACTGAGCAATCCCGCGCCCAGAACAACGGCGACGGATTGCCGACACCGAATGGTGCCAGGCGTTGCAACGCATTCCAGAAGCTCCAGTCGAGCTGTTCGAGGCAGAGCAAGGCTTCAGGTTTGACAGGAACACCCGTTCCTTGATCATTGAGCCAAGCACCAGCAAGGCTGTTCAACCTGGCGTGAAGGGCATGAACGCGGTCCGCTGAAACGGTGAATCCACCGGCAGCTGGGTGTCCTCCGAAACGGTCCAACAGTTCACTGCAGGCTTCAAGGGCGGAATCCACGGCGAACCCTGCCGGTGCCCGCACGGAAGCCCGCAGTCGGCCGTTGCCTTCCCCAGCCAGAAGGGCAGCCGGACGGTGGTAACGCTCGACAAGTCTTGCGGCGACAATCCCGATCACGCCGTGATGCCAATGGCCTTGAGCGAGCAGTAAAAACGACGGCAGTTCTCCTTCATCGGCGTCCACGAGTGCAACGGCCTCAGCCTCAATGGCATCGCAGAGTTCCCGTCGCTGCCGATTGCAGTCATCACAGCGTCGGGCCAATCCCATGGCGTCATTGATCTCAACGGCGGTGAGGAGATCCACCACGAGCTTCGGTTCCCCGAGGCGTCCAACTGCATTGATGCGTGGTGCGATCTGAAATCCGATGTCTTCGGATTGCAACGGTTGGGACTCCAAACCGGCCAGACGCTGCAGGGCGATCAAGCCGGCGCAATCGCTGCGGTGCAGATGCTGCAACCCCTCCTGCAACCAAAGACGGTTGGCTCCAGTGAGCGGAGCCATATCAGCGATTGTTCCGATGCAGAAGAGATCACGGGCGGAACGAATCGCTTCCTTGCGCTCAAGCTGATCGGCCACGGCTGACGCCAGCACGTAGGCCAGTCCGACGCCAGCGAGACCGCGGTACGGCGAGTGCGCAGGAGTTGTGGCGGGATGAATCAGCGCCGTCATCGGTGGACGTTGCTCCGGAATCGTGTGGTGATCCGTGACGATCACCTCCATACCGAGCTCATGGGCAAGATTCAGCGCATCCGACGCGGCGACTCCGTTGTCAACGGTGATCAGCAAGCGGATGTCGCGGTCATGCAGATCCCTGACCATCTTGGGATTCAGTCCATAGCCGTCCTCCATCCGTGAGGGGATCGCTGCTGATGGTCGCGCCCCAAGAGGTGAGAGCGCACGCAGCAGCAATGCTGTGCTGGTCATCCCGTCCGCGTCGTAGTCACCGCAGATCGCAACGGCCTCATTGGTGCGACAGGCGAGCACCACCCTGTCAACCGCTGCCGCCAGGTCTGGGAACGCCTCGGTTGGATCGGGTAATTCAGGCGGGTCGAGCAGATCCAGCACCTGCTCAGCGGTCTCCAGGCCTCTTCGCTTCAGCAGGGAACGGATCGGCAGGGGAAGGTTTACACCGGGCAGCGGGTCCGGGTTGATCACCGCGGGAAGCAACCAGCACCAGCGACTGGAGGGGTCAGGCAAAGGATCGATTCGGGTCGTGCGTCGAGCTGGACGAGGATGACATTCAGCAGTTTGTTTCTTTAATCCGGTGACGGCGCGATGACTGAACTGTGCGGGGTGTTCTGGGATGTGGACGGCACCTTGGCAGAGACGGAGCTGGATGGCCATCGGCCCGCCTACAACGCAGCATTCGCTGAACTCGGTCTCCCTTTTCAATGGGATCGCTCGCTTTATCAGCGACTGCTGGCTGTCGCCGGTGGCATGCGTCGGGTCAAGGTGCATGCCGAATCGCTCGGCATCGTCCTGGATGACGACCAACTGCGACGTGTACGCGACCGAAAACGTGTCCATTACATCCGACGGGTGTTGGCGGGAGAGGTGTCCTGGCGTCCTGGAGTTCTGCGGCTGTTGCATCAGATCGATCGCGCTGGAATCAGCCAGTGGATCGTCACCTCGAGTGGACGTGCTTCCGTGGATGCCTTGCTGCAGGCTGGGGCAGATCATCTGCCCAGTTTTGAGGGAGTGATCAGCGCGGACGATGTCAGCGAGGGGAAACCAGCTCCGGATGGCTACCAGCTCGCATTGAGCCGCAGTGGCCTGCACGCCAGCATCGTTCTGGCGATCGAGGATTCGGCCGCCGGATTGAAGGCTGCGACAACAGCTGGTTTGCGCTGCCTGCTCACCCCATCACCCTGGGATGGCGAGCTTGCTGCCCTGAAGCAAACAGCCGCAGCTGTGGTGGACCACCTCGGCGATCCCGGACATCCAGTCACCTGTTTGTTGGGCCCCCCTTGTTCTGAAACCCAGGTGACGCTGGAGTATCTGAGATCACTCCTGTCTCCTCACACCCGATGAGTCTTGTTCAGGACACGCGTCTATCCAGGGTTCAGCAACGCATCGGAGAGCGCCTCAAATTGGGGTTGACGGGCCCCTGGGCGCAGAGGAGTGCCGTTCTGATCGCGCTCCTGGGTGGATTTCTGGTGGGTGGAACGGTTGCAGAGCATTTCAAGCAGACCTTGATTCTGCGGAGTTACAGCGCCTTGTTCTGGCTGGTGATCGTTGAGTTGTTGATTCGACTGCGCAGCAGGGTTGTACGAACACCCGTTCCGCTGATCTGGCAGATCGTTGACAATCTTCGGATCGGTCTGGTGTACGCGATCGTCCTGGAGGCTTTCAAGGTTGGATCCTGATCCCTTGTTCGATATTCCAAGCGTTCAACGGGAGGCCCTTCTCGAAGCGCTCGGGCTGGCGCGCTGGCAGGAGTGGTCCGAGCCATGGCGACGTCGCAAGATCGAGGAGGCCCATCAGCATCTCTGGGCACAAGGCACATCTCCGGACTGGCTTTGGAGCCTGGCCTTGCCTCTGCTCAGTGTCGTGCAGGACGTCGAGCCGGGGAAACGCTGTCTGATCGGTCTCAGCGCTTTGCCCGGTTGTGGGAAGACCACGCTCGGACGGTGGATGGAGACAGCGGCTCAGGCCAATGACCTATCGCTGCAGGTGATGTCGATCGATGATTTCTACCTGCCGAGTCCAGCCCTCGATCAGGCCATGGCAGGGAACCCCTGGAGCGTTCCCAGAGCCCTTCCAGGCAGTCATGACATCGAGCTGATGCACAGCACGTTGTCGCGATGGGCCAGTGGAGAATCAGTCGAGATTCCCCAGTTCAACAAAGCACTCCGTCAAGGCCGTGGTGATCGCTCAGGCTGGCGCGAGTGCAATGCCGATGTGTTGCTCTTGGAGGGTTGGTTCGTGGGCTGTGAACCCCTCGCTGATCCCAGCCACGACCTGACAGACGGATCGGCCCATCTCGCACCACCGCTCACCGACGAGGAGAAGCAGTACAGATCAATCGTTCAATCAAAATTGGTCGACTATCAGACCATCTGGCAGAAAATGCACCTGCTCTGGCAGATCGCGGCGCCTGATCTGAATGCACCCCGTGAATGGAAAGAGCAGCAGAACCAAACTCAGATCATTGAGCTGGGTGCAGGTCTCCCACCGGACGAACTTCAAGGTTTCATTCGGATGATCGCTGCAGCGATTCCATCCACCTGTTTCGAACAGATGCCCGCCGATGTCACCTTCACCACGGATCTGGGAAGGCGACTCAGATCCATTCGCGTGAACCCTGAACTCAGGACTCAGCTTCCTCAGTTTCTTTAACTGGATAAACGAATCCCTGGGCTCGCCCGCTCAGCACCGACTTGCCAATGGACATGGCACGCTCAGCCGCGACGGCTGCTTTTGCCTTCCAGGTGGCATGGCGTTGATTGCGCTTGCCTTTCGACGTTTTCTTCTTCGGGACTGCCATTGCGGCCGTATCTTCTCCAAACGCATAGTTTCACGCCCAGAGAGGCCTTGCGTCAAATCGCTAACCTTGTAGAAGTGCAAACGAGCCGTGAGTTCAGGCCTCGAAGACGCCAAGCAGCCGGCATCCCCGACGTCCTCCGTCGTCCCGGCCGAATCGCCATCTGATCGTCAGAAGACCGTCAGCTACTCGGATCTGCTGAGCGACATCCAAGCTGAAAAAATTCAGTCACTCGAACTCATCCCAGCGCGCCGGGAAGTGAAAGCTCTCTACGAGGACGGCTCGCAGCGCACGGTTCCCGTCTTCGCCAATGACCAGCAGATCCTCAGGGCAGCCGAGTCGGCTGGTACGCCGCTCACCGTTCTCGACACGCGTCAGGAACAGGCTCTGGCGGGAATGGTCGGCAATCTCGGTCTGATCCTGTTGATCATCATCGGACTGTCCTTTCTGTTGCGACGTTCCGCCCAGGTTGCCAACAGAGCGCTTGGCTTCGGTCGGAGTCAACCGCGGATCAAGCCCGAAGACGAACTGAACGTTCGTTTCGAGGATGTGGCGGGAATCAACCTGGCCAAGCAGGAACTTCAGGAGGTGGTCACCTTCTTGAAACAGCCTGAGGCTTTCATCCGACTGGGCGCCAAGATCCCCCGAGGAGTGCTTTTGGTCGGTCCCCCTGGCACCGGAAAAACGCTTTTAGCCAGAGCCATCGCAGGGGAAGCAGGGGTCCCCTTCTTTTCCATGGCTGCATCGGAATTTGTTGAGCTGTTTGTCGGTGTTGGCGCCAGCCGGGTGCGTGATCTGTTCCGTAAAGCCAAGGAGAAGGCCCCTTGCATTGTGTTCATCGATGAAATCGATGCCGTCGGTCGTCAACGCGGGGCAGGGATCGGAGGGGGAAATGACGAACGTGAGCAGACCCTGAATCAGTTGCTCACCGAGATGGATGGTTTCGCCGAAAATTCCGGCGTCATTCTTCTTGCTGCAACCAATCGGGCCGATGTCCTCGACACAGCCCTGATGCGACCTGGACGTTTTGATCGGCGGATCAGCGTGGGACTTCCGGATCGCAAGGGTCGGCTTGACATCCTGTCCGTGCATGCCAGGAGCCGACCCCTGGCCGAAACGGTTGATCTCGAGGACTGGGCGCGTCGAACTCCCGGATTCTCCGGTGCGGATCTCGCCAACCTCCTCAACGAGGCCGCCATCCTCACCGCCCGACAGCGCAGCCAAGCGATCGAGGATTCCCACCTGGAAATGGCGCTTGAGCGCATCACCATGGGACTGACCGCAGCACCGCTTCAGGACAGCGCCAAAAAGCGATTGATCGCGTACCACGAGGTCGGTCATGCCCTGGTGGCTGCCCTGCTCCCCGATGCGGATCGGGTGGACAAAGTCACGCTGCTTCCACGCAGCGGGGGTGTCGGTGGATTCACACGGCTCTGGCCCGACGAAGAGGTTCTCGACTCCGGATTGATCACCCGCGCCAGCCTGATGGCCCGATTGATTGTTGCCCTTGGAGGACGCGCCGCAGAACAGGTGGTGTTCGGTCGGGAGGAGGTGACTCAGGGTGCCAGTGGTGATCTTCAGATGGTCGCTCAGCTGGCTCGCGAAATGGTGACCCGCTTCGGCTTCTCGTCCCTTGGCCCTGTCGCCCTGGAAGGCGAGGGGACAGAGGTCTTTCTCGGACGTGACTGGTTCAGTCAACGCCCCGGATACGCCGAGACAACCGGGCGTGAAATCGATCGTCAGGTTCGAGATCTGGCGCGACAATCACTTCAACAAGCGGTTGATCTTCTGGAGTCCAAGAGGACTGAAATGGATCGGCTGGTTGACGCGTTGATCGAAGAAGAGACCCTTCAGGGAGATCGTTTCATGGATCTGGCCGGACTCGCATGATGCTGTTGCTGCTTCTGCTTCCGCTGTCGTATCTGGCGGCGCGGTTGTTTGTGGAGTGGCTTTGGTTCGCGCAGTTCAGCTGGCAGAACGTCCTGCTGGAACGTTGGATTCTGCAGGTTGTGTTCGCTGGCCTTGCTGCGGTCCCAGTGCTTCTGGTCAGTCGTCTGCGTCTACGTGGATCACCCTCTTTGAAGGCTTCCCCGCCTGAACAGAGCTGGTTGAGGGGAGGTGTTTACGGACTAACGCTGTTGTTTGTGCTGCTGGTCCTGCTTGGCAGCGTTCTGTCCATTGCCGCGTTCACACATTTGGCGCTGGCGAATCCTCTGGCCCTGGCCGCATGGCCTCCCCAGCTGCACGGAATGCTGTCCGACGAACGTCCCCTGTTGGTCGTCCTGGCAATCCTCACCCTGTGGGTTGCGGTGCGTCGCAAGCATCTGTTCTGGATCACGCGGACGGCCTCGGTCTGTCTGGTTCTGATCAGTGGTCGCAGTTGGGGAATCTGGTCGCTGGCTCTGTTGATCCCTTCATCGGACTACAGGGATGGGCTGCTCAACAGTGACGCCAGCTTTGCTTTGGCTCGCTTCGCAGCCTTGCGGTTGGCGCTTGGGCTGGCGGTTCTGCTTTTGCTGCTGCAGTTGTCTGCTGTTCTTTGGGACCATCTCACCCGGGGAACATCACTCTCGGACTGGGCAGCCCCTGCCCTGAGCGTGTCTGATCGGATCCAGTTGCGCCGAGGCTTGGTCGCGCTGATCTTCAGCGGCTCAGGTCTGGTCTGGTTGTCGCGCTATCAGTTGCTTTGGACACCCACGGGGGTTGTGGCCGGTGCCGGATGGCTTCAAGCCCATCTTTCACTGCCGCTGCGCTCCCTCCTCTGCAGTCTCCTGTTCCTGCTCGGACTGGTGATTCTCTGTGCAGGATCAGATCGTTCCCGGCGACGCTTGGGTCGATGGGTTCTCGCCGTGATTGGCCTGACCCTTGCGACGGAGATTTTGGTCACTCCCTTGATCGGTTGGTTGTGGCTGCGTCCTCAGGAGATCACGCTTCAGACCCCTTACATCGAGGAAGCGATTCAATCGACGCGCAAGGCATTCCAACTCGACGGAATCGTCAAGCGCAGCAACGAACCCACGCCCAATCTGACTGCTGCAGATCTGCAACTGGGAGCCAGCACCCTCGACAACGTGCGGCTCTGGGACACGCTTCCGCTGCTTCAGACCAACAGCCAATTGCAGGAACTGAGGGTCTATTACCGATTCATCAGTGCTGCAGTTGATCGCTACCCGCTCCTTGCAGACAAGGAGACAGCCCAACAGGTTCTGCTTGCAGCTCGAGAACTCGATTCGTCAGAACTTCCGATCCGTTCTCGATCCTGGCTCAACCGTCATTTTGTCTTCACCCATGGCTACGGATTCACACTCAGTCCTGTCAATACATTCAGTCAGGATGGATTGCCTGACTACTTCATCAGCGATCTGGGGCCAGAGACGCGGATCGAGGGCAACAAGGCTCTGGGAATTGCAGAGGAGGATGTAAGACGTGCCGTTCCAACGGACGAATCGGCGCTTTATTTCGGATCGATTGATTCGCCCTATGCCGTTGTTCCCACATCGGTGGACGAATTTGATTACCCGGAAGGTGATGCCAACGTTTACACCAGTTATTCGGGTGATGGAGGAGTTCCGATCGGCCCGCTGCTGAACCGTCTGGCTGCAGCAATTGATCTTGGAGAGCCACGACTTCTGGCTTCGCCCGCGATAAAACCTGACAGCCGATTGCAAATGCATCGTGAGGTCAGGGAACGTGTGCGCAGGATCTCGCCCTTTCTTGATCTGCGAGGGGAGCCTTATCTCGTGTCTGTTCCAAGCATTGGAGAGGTCAAGGGCTATTCACGGA
>MDTB01001256.1_pt1 | contig 12618 bp, 11 predicted proteins | sample 811161 | NCBI WGS metagenome assembly MDTB01 (sample SAMN05326650, study PRJNA326480) | marine metagenome | isolation source: seawater | place: Mediterranean Sea | collected 2009 | reverse complement strand
TTCTATCAGAAGAAAAAACTCCATATCACAATGGTGCCTTGTTTGGGATGAATCCAGAATTACCAGGGGATGAACAAGATTCTAGATGGGAAATACGTGTGGTACCTGACGAAGAATATCTCATTAATCCTCGGTTAGCAGGAAGTGCATGGAAACATGTAGAAAGAAGAAAGAGGAGTGATTTATCTTGAAAATGCCTCCATTCAAACTTCATACACCATCTTCTTTAGACGAAGCCTTCGAAATCGTAAAAGGTCTAAAGGCTGAAAACTTAGATTATGACTGGATTGCAGGAGGTACAGACTTACTTCCCAATTATAAATGGCATATAAACACAAAACCACATGTTATTTCATTGTCTAAAATCAAAATTTTAAATAAAATTTCAAAAAATCATATCGGTGCAATGGCAAGACTGTATGACTTATCGCAGTCATCAGAAATTCATCCTTTAATCGCTAAGTCTGCAAGTTTAGTTGCTAGTGTAATGATTAGACGTTCTGCTACATTAGGAGGGAATATATGTCTAGACACTCGCTGCTTTTGGTTTAATCAATCAGAAGAATGGAGAGAGTCAATTGACTATTGTCATAAATGTGATTGTGGAACTGGTGCTGATTGTAGAGTTATACCAAATCAAAATACTCTTTGTGTGGCGACTTATCAAGCGGATTTAGCACCTGTATTGATGTGCCTAGGCTCTACTATTCATATGGCATCTCCAGAAGGCGAAAGATCAGTCCCAATGTATGATTTTTTCAAATTAGATGGTATTACAAAAAATATATTACTTGAGGATGAATTAGTAACTCATATTACCCTACCGAATGATATATCTGATTGGGAAGGAGATTACCAAAAACTCACTCAACGCGATTCATGGGACTTTCCAGAGGCAGGAGTGGCAGTATCTTGGAAAAAGGGAGTAACAGGACCTTCTGAAATCCGCGTTGCAACTACTGGAATAGAGCCAATACCACGTTTCCATGCCGAAGAATCTCAGAGAATATTGGACACTTGGTCTGGGAAAAATAGCGTCGAGGAGCTAGCTGAATCAATAAGAAAATCGGTCAAGCCTGTTCTAAATACTTGGTTCCAACCCTCTTATAGGAGAAAAATGGTCAAAGTTTTATCTAGACGTGCAAGCAAGGGTTTACTGGAGATGTGATATGTCAACAGTAATCAAAACTTCTACTTGGATAATATTAATTTTATTTCTCGTGAATACACTACCTTCTGTTCAATCTCAAGGAGATCTTTATCCATGGGATATAGAAATAGATTTTGAAAATGATGATTCAAGCAATCCATTTGATATTTCTGAGGATGGAAAAGCAACGATCACTTTTTTCATATCTAATGACGGACCTCTTTCTATCGATCTAGAATTTGAATATGAAGGACCTTTCCAAGGAACTTACTCTGGCCCTTTAGATGCCACAGTTAACGCTAATTCTAACGAATCATTTAATCTTGAGGTATCGAAGATCGATGTTATTGATTTTGCTGCTAAGACACAAGAAGATTTTCTAATAACAGCTAAGGTAGTTTCATTACAGGGAACTCCACAGTTAAATCCCTCTTCAAAAGATGCAGAAGGAAAGTTAATTATCCCTATAGTCTATATTCTTGGTTTGGAAATATCCGATCCAGTTGGGCCAATGAATGCAGGTACTGCTACTCCTTTGAGAGTATCAGTAACTAATGAAGGTAATATCGAAGATAGAGTTGGTGAAGTAGATATTTCCGATAATTGTCCACTCTTAACTCCTAATAATGGACTAGATTCACTTTTGACTAAAAATCTTAATCCGGGCCAATCTGTTCAAGCAGATTTAGAATTAACTGCCTCTGAAAGTCATCCAAAGAGGACTTGTAAAGTAGAAGTTTCAATAGCTTCTAACGGTGCTATGAATACAGGCTCTTCTTCTTCTCTTTTCAGTAAAGAAGTCCAGATTACGGTAGATCCTACTTTGTCGAATGTTGATAATTCTATCAGCCCTGTAGATGATACTACGACTACTACTGAAGTTGTTGGTTCCAGTCTACCTTCAATAGGAGTAATTTCCATAATTTCTTGTGTTCTATCTGCACTTATTTTTACTAGAAGGAATCATACTCAATAAATCTAAAAAAAGATAAAAAAGATTGTACTACAAAGATGTAAAAAATAAACTAAACTACATAAATTGAATTTTGTTGAAAAACTTTGGGCAATAACATATATTTGTAATTCTATTGTCGCACAGTATTGTAGGTGCTACCTGCTTATTTTAATTAGAGTTGGTTAAGATGGCTAGAGAAAAAACTGATGAAGAAAGATTCTCCACCATCGTTGTAAGCTCTCTTACAGTTACCGTAGTTTTACTGTTGATTTTACCAATGTTATTTGTCGCAGGAAAGGAGACAGCATATTCTGCCTATGAAACTGGGGACAGCGAAATTTATCAATTGGCTCAATTAACGGATATGCGCAATAGTCTTGACGATGAAGAACATTATTTTATCGCAAACACTATGTCAACACCAATGCTTGTAAATGATTGGAAAGATCCTCATAGAACTATGTTGTTGATTATTGGGCCAGAAAAACCAATCGATGAAACAGAAGCAGAGGAGATATACAAGTTTGTTACAGAAAAAGGTGGAAAAGTAATAGTCGCATCCGATAATTCCAATGCAAATTTACTTTCTAAGAAATTTGGAGTAACTTATTTTGACTACAAATATGACGAAAATAAAGAAAAATTCATCGGGGGGCTCCTTGATGAAAATCAACATTGGGTTGAATTCGATGAATCCGGGCAAGTAAAGAGAGATGCTAATGGTGGCGAAATTGTAACATGGAGGAATGTATGGACTGTAGCGTCTGTTGGCCAAGATGTCGAAAGTATGTCCACGGCCGCTTTGAGACAAGGTTGTTCCGCATTTAGTCTTAGTACCAATAATCCAATTGACTGCCGTATTCCTGTAATGCTCAGGGCCCCTACTGGGCTTAAATTTGAGCCATCTACCAAAGATACTACAGACCCCAATCATAGAGAAATCATGACTCTCGGTGCTGCCTCTACATCCGCATTCATCGATACACAAGGAAATGGAGATCCTGGAGATCCACTCAATCCTGCTCCTGGAGATTTAAAATTAATGATGAGATTTGATTATCATAATATTTCAGTACTTGACCAAGTAAGTAGTGGAGGCAGTGGAAATACTCTTTCAGGAGGAGTAGGAGAACTTTCTGTTTCCGGTAGTATAACTTTCGTTGCAGATGAAGAAGCATTCTCTAACCGTCTGTGGACATTGGATGAAGCAAAGAAAACAGGATTGAGAGAATCATGTATTGTTGAAAACTGTTGGAATCAGGAAATCAATAGTAACAGTGATTGGTTAGGAAATAATAATTATTTTGATGCATTAATATATGATATGATGGAATTTGATAATTCTGAATTATCCGCCAAAATTACGAATGGAGATTTTGCAGGAGACAAATCAAATTTTCAGATAGTATTTGATGAAAGTCGTCATATTACAGGCGTTATTTCTGCTCCTTTCGTAGAGACAATGGGGACAATTGTTTTGTTAACCTCTAATACCTTTTTGAAGTGGTTAGTAGTTCTCAATGTCGGTTTATTGTTGTTAGTAGCAATGATGGTAGTGCCACAAAAAGAAAATTGGAGGCATGTTTTCGATTTAACTAGATTCTCTGAAAGGCCTGGTAAATTAGATCCCAAAACATACAGGACCCGTGTCCAACAGGCCCTATTTACAAAAATAAGAGTCCATCACGATTTATCCCGTGATCAAATGGCAACAAAACCTCCGGCGGAAGTCCAGTCAATGATTGGAGACCCACGTCTTGTGGAATTGGCTTATAGCCAAAGCCGTACATACACGCCCAAGGAGTTACGCCAGTTGATGCAGGCAATTCGTCGTTGGGGTAAGAAAAATTAATCAAATGGAGAAATAAATATGAATGCAACACCGCCAGTAGATGCACCCCCAGCACCGCCCTCAAATGCCACAGATGCAACTTATGCGAAAAAAGCAGCGGAAGCCCGCGGTACATCTAAAACGAACGAAAAATTAACTGCAGTTGGAGCAATTGCGCAAGCAATCGGTACAGAAGTTCAGAAAGTAATTATCGGTAAGGCGCACGTAATTGATAACGTATTAGTAAATATTCTTTCTAATGGTAATCTTCTTTTCGAAGATTATCCTGGTCTAGCTAAGACACTAATGACTAATACTTTCGCAGATGCGTTAGGTTGTGATTTCAAGAGAGTACAATTTACTCCTGATTTGTTACCTGCAGATATTACAGGAACAAATATTTATGATGCCAAAAAAGGTGAATTTACATTTAAGCCAGGCCCTATATTCTGCAATCTTCTATTATCCGATGAGATTAATCGAGCCCCTCCAAAAACTCAAGCAGCTCTATTGGAGGCTATGCAAGAGAAACAGGTTACTATAGGTACAGTAACTCATAAATTACCAGCCCCATTCTTAACTATGGCAACTCAAAATCCAGTTGAACAAGAAGGTACCTACCCGCTACCAGAAGCGCAACTTGATAGATTTATGTTCAAGATGAGTGTTGGCTATCCCAGTCGTTCAGATGAAGACGAAATTCTTTCCCGACGTATCGCTAGAAAGAAAGATGCAGTTGAAGTTGAAACTATTACTGATCCTGCACGCGTCGTCGCAATGCAGCAAGCAATAGAAGATGTTTACGTTGATCCTGCAGTTAGGATGTATATGGTAGAAATAGTTACCCAAACTCGTGAACATAATCAAGTTTTAGTCGGTTCATCCCCTCGTGGTTCTCAAGCTCTATTGAAAACCAGTCGTGCAGCTGCAGCAATGCGTGGCCGAGATTTCGTTACACCAGATGATGTTAAATCAATAGCAAACTTAGCAATAGCTCACCGTTTAATTCTCAAGCCTGAGCATCAGATTAAGGGAGTAAACACTGAAGATATAATCAAGGAAATATTGAGAACCGTTCCAGTTCCAACTGTTTAATTTGTCTGACGGAGTTTTTGGGATTATGGCATGGAGTAGAAAATCTGCGATGTTCGCGTCTTTAGCGGTAGCTCTCTATCTCTTGGGATTAGTTCTACGTAACCAACAATTAGTCACAGTTGCTGTAGTTTTACTATCATTTTTGACTTGGGCTGCATTCCGCACTAGTCATGCAGATGTATCGTCTTCTGGTAGAAGGATAGATGATACCCAAAACGATGAAGGCGTAGAACTTCAAAATATTTTAGCCATGCGTAAGGTTTCTTCTTCAAGAATTTTTGAAGACGGTGAAATTGATGTTTCTCTAAGGCTCCAAAATAGATCTAACACGTCTAAGGTATTAGAAGTCAGAGACCGTGTTCCCGAAGTTATGAGAATCAAGAAAGGCGCCAATTATGTTTTGATGGAATTGGGCCCACAAAGAGAAACTGAAATTTCATACACAATAGAAACTCCATTAAGAGGATTTTATACTATTGGTCCTGTTTGTGTAAGGGTACAAGATGCTTTTGGGCTATTCCATAATGAAAAGGAGATACATCTGTATGAAGATTTTCTCGTTTTCCCTAAAATGGAAGATATTAAAGATGCAATGATTAAGAGTAGAGTTCCCAAGATTTTTACTGGTGCTGTTAATATTAGAAATCCTGGAGAAGGTTCAAATTTCTATAATCTAAGGGAATATATCCCTGGAGATCCTATGAAGAAAGTAAATTGGAAGGCCACTGCAAGGCAAGACGGAAAGATGATGGTAAATGAATTTGAAAAGGACGCAGTTAGTGATATTATCATAATTCTTGACAGTAGAAAGATAAGCGAGACAGGTCCAGTTAGTAGGAATTCTTTGGTATATAGTACAAGAGCTGCAGCTAGTCTTTCGCAGTATTTCTTGTCTAGAAGAGATTCTGTAGGTCTAGTATTATATGGAGATGAAATAACATCTGTGGATAGAGATACTGGAAAAAAACAATTATATGTACTGCTGACTAAATTAGCTGGTTCAATGGCAAAAGGAAATACTCCTTTGAAAATTGTAACTAATAGAATAATGCCTCACATCAACAGAGGTAGTCCAGTAATATTATTATCTCCTCTTGAAGAAGATCCCACAATAGTTGACGCTGTTAGGGATTTGAGATCAAGAAATTTTGAAGTTACCATATTGTCCCCCAGCAGCCTCGAATTTGAGTTCGATGCCAGGAGGTTGGATAGAACTGGATATGAAGTTCTTAAGACTGAGAGGGACATTTTAATGGCAGAATTAAGGGGTTTGGGCGCTTATGTCATGGATTGGGAGCCAGATATGATGCTTAATACTGCCCTAACCGGGGCTAGAGGATTTTGAGGTATTTTTATGGCTGAAAAGAAAAATCCTCAGGCTAGTGATACTGCACATTTGTATGACAGTACTACATTAAGATCTTCTGCCCCAAGTAGAAAGGCTGCTGCTGGGAGGCAAAAGCAAAATACGGAAATTCCGATTGATGCGATACCCGAAGTCCATGTCCCAGGTTGGGTTGAGTCAATTTTCGGAGGCCCAGTAATCAGTTCAATGAAATTTCTTCCCCCAGATAAGATGGTCTCTTCATTACAATTGGCTTCATCAATTACTTTGGTTTTATTGTGTTTCCTGACTTTCATGATTACACCAGTAACCGGTACAGCATGGTTTACAGTTTCTAATATGATTGGTTTAGGGTTTTTCGGTGGATTATTACACTTTATAATAATAGGAATCGGCCTTATAGGTGGAATGTATGGTGTTTTCCAGCGAGATCAAAGAGCTTTACTAGTTTCTTATTTTATGTTAATCATTGTAACAATAAGATTTGCCGGGAGTAAAGTAGAATTTGGGTTAAATTTCCTTCCCGAGGGGGAAATTGCACAAAAATTTCTTCTAGTTCTTTATGCGGTATTTTTGGTTATGTTCATCGAACTTTCTAGTGGCATAATTAGATTCTCAATGTTAGATACTTCCATTAGAACTGGAGAAGTATATGTAATGGGCATACAGAAAATTACATCTCGCTATCATAAATCTTTGATGATTGCTCCTTCTATAGCAGGAATTGTTGCTCTACTAACTTTATTCATTAATCGTATAATTCCTGCAATAATTGGCGTAATAGATCCGGTTTCAGCAAGTAGATTAAGAGAAAGTGTAGAACTAACTAGCGTATATGGGGTTGCTTTAGGAACTATGGTAATTTTTATGATTATAGCAGGTGCTTTCGCTGTTAATTTGCCACTTAGGATACAACAATTTAGGGATAAAAAACCAAATTAACATTATTTAATATATTCACCAATAATGCCTAAATCAGCCAATATTAGCATTGCAACTGCCTCTACTACAGGGACCGCTCTAGGGCCCAAGACTGGATCATGCCTTCCACCAACTTTTAATGATCTAACTTCATTACTCGGTAGGTGTAATGTAAATTGTTCTCGGGGTATGCTACTAGGTGGTTTGAAATGGATTTTTACATTCATGGGTGCTCCTGTTGAACGTCCCCCTAAAGCACCATCAGCAAATCCTTCATCTGATCCTTTCAGGAAAGGACTTTTTTTTCCTGCTAACCATACATCATTATGTTCTGATCCGCGCATTAATGAAGATTTTGTACCATGTGAAAATTCTACTGCACGAGCTCCAGGAATTGCCATCAAACCTCGGGCTAATGATGGTTCTAAACCATCGAACCAAGGCTCTCCTACTCCAATAGGTAAACCTTCTATTAATAATTCAACTACAGAACCAATCGTGTCTTTACTCATTCTTATTTCTTCTAAATAATTTGACATAGTTTCTGCCGCTTCAACATCTCTACAATTCAATCTTCCCATATTACTATCCTGGTTTAATTTCTTCTCTCTATCCAATTCAAATAACTGCTTAGCAGAAATATTTCCGACTTTTAGTAAATGTGCAGTACATTTCCAACCTATCTTTTCTAACATACTTCTAACCTGACTTCCTGCAGCAACAATTCCAAATGTCAAACGTGCTGACTGAGATCCGCCTCCTCTTGGATCATTTACACCACTTGAACGCACATATTCTACCATATCTGCATGCCCAGGTCTTGGTTGATCAGGTAAAAACGAATAATCAGATGATTTTACATCTGAATTCATTGTAAGTAATAATATTGGCCATCCAGTAGCCTTTCCTTCATGTACTCCAGATAAAATTTCACATTTATCTAATTCCTTTCTAGTGGATAGTCCTTTTCGGCCAGGCCTACGTCTTTCAATATCCTCTGCCAACTTTTGATTATCTATTTCCGTTCCCGGAGGTACTCCTTCTATGAGCACTCCTACACATTTACCATGACTTTCTCCAAATAAAGTAATTCGCAGTCTTTCTCCAAGTCCCATGCCCATTAGTTTACTCTCCTATTGTTACATTGTGAAAAGTAGTCCTTATCAAACCCATCTGAAATCTATTAATTATTTCAGATATAATTTCTATTTCATTTTCATAGCAAATAATACTGATGGCAGGACCTGATCCTGAGATTCCTGCAGCCACGGCGCCACTTGCTATTGCCAAATTACATATTTTTATTGCCTCATCATCATTATTTGCAGCAGCAACTCCTATGCCGTTAGTTGTCAGAGCTTCTAAAATATCTCCTTTTTTAATTAATTGTAATGCTCTACTAAATAGGGTTTGATAACCTTCAAAAGAAGGAATATCTATCTTGGATATCCTACTCCCTCTTATTGCAATTAAAACAGATAAAGGCTCTTCTATATGGCCTTCAGATATTATTGATTCGGAAGCCATCTTGGTTGAATCAATCAATTTCCAACCTTCTGTTATAGAACTCCATGAGTCATCTATACTGCCCGTAATTGTACATCTCGATTTTTTCTGTGCCTTTACTGCTAAATCAATAATTTCAAAATTATTTAGTTTAGTCCAAGATGCAGAATCGAGAGATTTTATTGCAGCACACGCTAGTGCTGAACTAGATTTTAGTCCCTGCCCTATTGGAATTTCACTCGAAATCTTCCATCCATATTCTTTGGGTATGGGAAATCCTTCTTCTTTCCAACATTCTATGACGGAATTCAATAGATTATGTTCGTCTTGTGAATTTTCATATTTCTTATCTATTAATTCTACTCTTGTTAGTAAATTAACTCCAATTGAACAACCCTTTCCTGTTCCAAGAGCATGTAAAATAGAAACTCCGCCTCTGGCCTCTCCTTTTCCCAAGACCTTCATATTTCTCTAACCTCTCCTTCAATGGGATTACCAATATGCCTCATTTTTGAGTCTTGCATTATCATAATCTTATCGCCAATTTTTATATCTGTTACAGATATAACCATCCCTGAATCATCAATCAAGCGTACAGTTTCCGCTTGTTGAATAATTATATGTCCTTTTATTTCCTCGTTAACATATGTAATTTTTAAAAAAGGCCTTCTCTCAATTTTTATTCTACCTATTACTGCAAATCTTTCTCTACCATATTGATTGATGATTTTTATCTCATCTCCTGAAATTAATTCGCTAAGATATTTTGTCTTATCATCTTTCATCAAAATATACGAGTGTATGGCGCCTACATTTATCCTAAATGGTCTAGAAGGGACAAATTCAGAATCCATTGTTTCACCATGTATAAGGCTTAATGCATTAGACGCCGAACCAACCAAAGCACCTTCTCCTTGTTCTAATCTTTCAATTAAATCTATACAAACTCTTTCGCCAAAGCCACCTGGCTCAACAGATATTATTTCAGCAGCACTCAATTTTTTATTTTCAGTGTCCTCTATTGGAATATTTACTATTTTATGCTCCTTTAGTCTTAATGCTTCATTCCATATTTCTCTATCATTGGGTATTAATAACGCGTCTACTCCATGTTCAAGAGCAAAAATAGCACCAGTAATTTCAATCTTATTATTTATAAAAACCGCTATTTTTGTACCTGTCCCCATTGTCTCTGAAATTAAATTTTCCAAAGGAATCATTGTCCATTTTGTACATCTAACTAATATCCAAGGAACTAAACCAATCATTGACAAAGCCTCTTCTTGACTTTTTTTATCTTCTAACAATATATCTGCAACATCCGGAAAATCTCCTTTCCAAATTCTATCTGCTGAAGTAGATAATTCTTCAGAACATCCATTTGAACAATCTATCCATAGTTCCATTTCTACTCCTCTAAAAGTTCCATGGCCTCTTTTGCACTCATTCCTTCATGTACTATTGCTCTAAGAGCTCTAACATTCAATCCTGGCCTTTTACTACCAAAAACTTGCCTTCCAATACATACCCCACTGCCTCCTGCCAAAATAGATTGTTCCACAATCTTTAGTAGTTCTACAAAAGTAACTCCTTTGGAGCCTCCAGCAATAAGGACAGGTATTGGGACTGCTTCAGTAACCTTTTGAAAACTTTCTACAGATCCTGTCCAGGGTACTTTAACTACATTACATCCAATTTCCCATGCCAATCTAGCCGCGTGAGCTACTCCATTTGTTTGATCATCTTCAGATATTATGAGATTTGGTCCACGAGGATACATCATTCCAAGAACTGGCATTTTTAGGGCCCATGAATCTGTAGTCAAATCCCCGATTTCTATTATCATATCAGCCTCATTATCCTCTCCTATATTTATTTGTCCAGAAACTCCAATGGCACCTCTATCTAAACACTCCTCAGCCGTTGCAATACTAACTTTCTCGCCCGATCTATTTCCTCCGTTTATTGTTGACGCTGAAACATGACAAACAAACCTATTCCATTTTCTAATGCTCATTTGATGACTTAATACGCCTTTATGTACTACAATTGCATCTACTTCGGCATCAATAAGTTCTGTAATTATTTCATCAATATTTTCTAAACCATCTTCTGGATACTGCGAAATACCATGATCCATGGGTATCCAAACTCCTTTGCCACCTGGCAAAATCATATCAAGCCGTCTTTCGAGACCTTCTGACATATACTTCCCAAGGACTACCTTCTTGAAAAACTTCGTTTTTTTATTTAATATATTTTTCAGGATATTTGAAATTATTAGATTTTCAAATCTACTATCATTGGGGCATGATCGGAAACTTTCAAACCCCCTTCTCTAAGTATGCTTATTTTATCAAAAACATTATACGCAGCTTCATTGGCTAAAATATAATCTATCCGCCAACCTCTATTCAATGTTCTAGCCTGACCTCTGTTGGACCACCAAGAATATGGTCCTTTTTTTCCTGCATATTCTATTCTTAGTAAATCATACCAACCCGTTGCCAAGAATCGTGTAAACCACTCTCTCTCATGTTCAAGAAATCCTGAAGTATTTCGATTACCCGAAGGATTCCATATATCATTTTCAGTATGGGCAATATTCAAATCACCACATAGAAGTACTGGTTCATCAATATCTATAAATTTTTTAGCCCAAATAAGTAAATCCTCCAACCACTTATCCTTGAATCTTTGCCTCTCAACATTGGCTCCGCCATTTGGTAGATATATGTTAATACAGTGTAAATTACCATGTTTTGTGTGTAGTACTCTTCCTTCAGAGTCTTCCATATCAACAGTAGTTGAAATGCCGCGGCCCTGTTCAGATATCCCCACTCTAGACCAAGTCGAAACTCCAGAATATCCCTTTTTTTGAGCTGGATGCCAAATCACATCATGATCTTTTGGTGGCATCCAACCATCTGGCATCTGTTCAGGTAAGGCTCTAACTTCTTGAAAAAGCCAAATATCACTATCTATTTTTTCAATATAATCATCAAGACCTTTACGACTTGCTGCCCTGATTCCATTTAGATTCCAAGTTACAATACGCATTCTTAATTCCTCATTGGGATAAATCTTTTACTTTTTCAACCAGATTCATTTTTCTAAGTCTATAAATGCCTATTGGAGTCATTGATACTGAAATTAATAAAACAATAGTCATTAGTTGTATGGCAACACTTGGGACAAGAACTACTGGGAAGAAGAATTGCCAACTAGATAAAGATGAAGCAAGACCTACTGCCCCTCCAAATGCAAAAAGTATCCCTACTAATCCTCCAATCATTCCTATCAATATACTTTCAAAGAGAAGCATTATTCCAAGGCTAGATGTAGAAGCTCCTAATACTCTCAATGTAGCAAGTTCAAAATCTCTCTCAGCGATATTCATAATCATGGTGTTGAACATTACAGCTAAAGTAAATAGAATTCCTAATCCCATTATTGCACCAAGAACTTGGGTTTGCTGTTCTAGTATATCTTCGATGCCACGGAGTAAGTCTTCTCTTTCTTGGATTCCACTAGATATCTCTCCTAGGTTCTCATTTATCTGGACATCTGATGGTAGATTAAGATATACTGATGTGGCATTAATTCCAATAATATTAGCTAAATCGGATTGTAAAAAGAATATTGTACGGGTAATTTCTCCTCTGGCTGAACCTACTATTTCAACTTCTATTTCTGAACCTCCAACTAAAATTAAATATTGATTTTCTATTGACCATCCGGTCATTTCTAATGATCCTTCATCCATAACGGCCTGTAAAACAGAACTCCCAGGAATTGGGATTTCCCCTTCTATA
>MDTB01238231.1_pt1 | contig 12619 bp, 10 predicted proteins | sample 811161 | NCBI WGS metagenome assembly MDTB01 (sample SAMN05326650, study PRJNA326480) | marine metagenome | isolation source: seawater | place: Mediterranean Sea | collected 2009 | reverse complement strand
TTTTGAAAATGAAGATTATTCTATAGGTAAAATGTTGGAATATATATTTTATGCAAACTATTATTTAAATAGTAATACTATACATTATGTATCATTTTATAAAACTCATCCTCATAATGATGAGAGTATTCTAAGACTCGGGTTTGTCAATAAAACCGATAAACCTGCTATATCTCAACTTCTTTCTTCTGTATGTGTATTAGCCACAGAAACATTTAAATCTATTAAAAGTCAATTTTAATGCACACAAAACCAACAAATAAGATTATTATCACATACCGTATTTCTTACATTACGTGCTAAATTAGGATCATTTGGATTACATACATAACAATAATGATGTAACCAATTATTTTTTTGTAAATTTTTTAAATGAGTATCACATTCTATACATCTATTTATTTTAATTTTTGTCAGATTATTATTTTTATATCTATTTAATTCATACATAGGATAAAACACATAACTAATTATTTCTTTATATAATTCATCTGGAAGTTTTTCTATAAACATATCAATATTTAAATAATTATAGAATATTCATCAATTTATAATTAAAGCAGATATTATTTAATGAAATAATATCTGCTTTAATTATAGATATGGATATGGATGAAGCCGAAAATATGACACTCGAATTAGGGGATATTATTAAAATAACATCACCATTAAACCAAACTACTAACAATAATATATATATTATCGAATATATTGATACTAATGTAATTAAGCTAATAAATGTAGAAACAAAGCAAAAACATATATTAAATATAGATGAAAATGGAGATTTGCTAGAAGATTATGTTGATGAAATTATATTGTTAGATAGAAACCAAAGTAAAGGTTATGTAAAACAAAATGATCTTAATGTAAATACATGGATTGATGTTCATTTTATCGGTGATTTACCATTTATTGTAACCGGAATTATAAGTAATATTGAAGAAGATATGATTGAAATAAAAATATACCCAGATAATGATACTATTTATATCGATTTCGCATATCAGGGTATTCCAGAAGAATTAAATATAAAAGAAATTAAAATAAGGGAAAAACCTACTGAAAAGGTTGATGAAGGAATTGATTTAGTTGAGGATATTACAGATGAATATCAATTAGATGCCTACCTTGTACCCGATGAAGTTGTAACTACCGAACTTAAAGATCTCTTAATTGAAGCAGACTCCATTGTTATAGGAGAAGAATTAGGTGAGATCGAACAAACTCTCACAATAGATGACAAATTTAAAAGATATGGAATTGAAACTCAAACTAATGATTTACTAGATGAACTTTTATCCACCATACCTACATATGATCGGACATCCAAGAAACTAAATCAAATACACACTATCATACAAAGATACAAACAATTAAGAAGCATATATTCAACATTTGATGAAAACAATAACGCAAACAAGCCTAATCTAAAAGGACCCAATTACAAACCATTAATTAATAAACTATATAATTTAACCAATTTGTTATATTGGCTTATACCTGTTGTAAATCTACAAAAAAAAGTATATATTGAAGAATTAGAACAAGATCTCGATGACTACATCTATGTTAAAAATAATTCAATAGTATTTGATGTATTTAATCAAATGGAATTATACAATAATTACTTATCTAATAGCATTTCTGTAGATGGTAATAAGTATAATTATCTTTATAATCAATTAGACAAACTTAATACACCTTATTATAATACAAATAATGATGATAATTTTACTCATAAACTTGATAATACCATATTAGGTATAATTAATAATTATGATGAGTTTGATACAGACACCATAAGTAATGATATCATAACTAGAAATAAATTTGTATTTCAACAATACATCGAAAAAGAGCAAATTTCTATAAATGGGTTTTTAATGTTTCCTGAACCTATATTGAGATATTCCGCTATCAATATGCCTGGTACAAATATTATGGTTAAATCTGGATTAAATGTTAATTCTTTCTATTATTTTAAATTACTAAACAAATTTACAAAAATAACAGGCATGGATGATAGTACTGATGAAAATTTTTTAAAGGAATTCAAGTACTACAATTTTAACGAATACATAGAAAATTTTGAAAATAAAGAGACTAAATTGTCTGAAATTATTACCGATAATATTGATATTGACTTAAATAAAACATTCAATATAACTAATAAAAATGAAAAGTATAAATTATTTTTAAACAGTATTATACCCAAAACTAAAATACTATTTGATAAAATTAAAAAATATATTAATAAACCTCTAAATTTTGTTAGTATAATTCAATACTTAGAACCTTTTCATATATATCCAAGTGATATATCATTTAAACAATTTTTAAAAATAATGTTTTTTGTAAAAGAAGAACTAGTTGAATATAAAAAAAAATATCAAGAAAACAAACTATTATTCAATGAACTTAAAAAAAATAAACCTTTTAAAATAGTAAATATTTCAAATATACTCAATGATATCGAAAAAGAAAATTTATCAAATTATAATATTAATTATGATTTAAGTTATACATCATCTGAAGTATTAAAAAAAATAATTATAAGAGATAATGGATCTCATTTTTCTAATATATTATCATTGTCTAGTCTCCAACTAATAGGAATGGAAGATATTAATACGATAATTAATGAACAATTAACTAAATTAAATATTGAAAGTGGTTGTGCTAATTACAAAATTTCTAAAAAATACACTAACGAAAAATCCCTCATCAATGATAATGATAAAGTTATTTATTATGATAAAGAATTCGATCTAACTGATTATGATTTTATAAATAAATATCAAAAAGAACAATCTTCTTTACCAAAAGAAGAATTTATTATATTTTTATCTAAAAAACTACAAGAAGATAAAAACTTAACACCTGATAAGTCTGTAATAGAAGCCAATGCAATTATAAGTAAACAGAGAGTTGTTTTAGATAATATATATGCTATATTACAAACCGACGACGACGACTCTAAAAAATATTATATAAGAAAAAATAACAAATGGTTATTAGATAATGATATTAAAGATAATATAGATTCAAAAGAAAAATGGGATAGCTTATGCAATGTTCAACAGGATTGTTTAATTGTTAAAAACGATTGTGTAGATGGAAGTAATTATATTAATGAACAATTACTTAAAAATGTTTTAACTGAATATGACACTAAAAATGAAGCAAATAAGTTTGAAATAACTGAACAATTAAATATTGATATTGTTAACAGCAAAGATGTACTTGATAAACTTAATTATATCAATACAAAAAAATCTTTTAAACATAATGATTATCAGATTTCTATAGGTAATGATGTAAGTATATTTGAAGGAATAGTATCACCACATATAGAATTAAGAGATAGAATAATTGCTTATCAAGATTTTGTTAAAAAACAAACATATATAGTGCAGTTTGCTGAAAAATATACTAGATTACCTAACGAAATAGATGAAGAACAACATTGGCTTTATTGTATAGAAACATCTACAAAATTACTTCCAAAATTTATGTTAATTCTCGCAAATGCTTACATTCAAAATTTGGATTATAATCTAAAATTACAAGAATTATGTAGAGACATCGGTGTTCTGTCTGATGATGGTGATACATGGGTTGACAAATATAGTGGATATATAATTAAATCTATAGAATTTGATACTGATGAAGGTTATGATGAAAGTGGATTTAAATATAAAAGTCGCGATGAACTTGCAAAGGATTTGGCATCTAATTTTTCTACTGAAAATGTAAAGCTTTCACCCGAAGTTCTTATGTGTCAAAATATTATTAGTGCATTAGAAAACTTTATAGGCATTAATGTATCATCTTCTAAAGAATTTATCACATCTAATGTTTTTATTCAATTAGAGAAAGAATTAGGAGACGAAGAATCATACAATAAAATGGCTGAACAAATTAAGCTTAAAAAAGGTAAGAAAGTTCCAAGTTATTCATTTCAAAGACATTCGCTTATGTTACTTTTAACCATTGCTTATATGTTTGTTTCTGTCATCACTTTAACACCAATTCCTAAAATTAAAAAAACCTTCCCAGGCTGTGTTAAATCCTTTAAAGGTTATCCATTAGATAAAGATGATTATTCCGGTATAACATATTTTGCTTGCATTGTGGTCAATATTAAAAGCAGTGAACCACCATGGTATACTTTAAAGAGTTTATCTGAAAAACAATTAGTTAAAAAACTTACACTTTTATTCGATAAAATTTTATTAAAAGATCAGGTTATACAAGAAAAAATTAACAACAAATTACAATTTGACCTAACTAACGAAGATATAATACCTGATTCTATTAATGTAACTAATTGGGAAACATTTCTTCCACCATTATCTACTTTAACACTTAAACCATCAGAAAGTATAAGTGATGACTATATTAAATCTTTGTTAAATAACATTTCTAATGGTAATGAAAATCAAATGAATCAAATTAATACTATTAATGGCAAAATAATACACTTTTCTATGTATATACAATTATTAATATCTAATATAATTAAGAATGCTGAACCTATTCTTATGAATTCTAATAAAGAACCTTTTATTGATAATATATGTTGTAATAATGTTAAAAATGTTATGGATTTTTTAAATGAAAAAAATTCTAGTATTTATAAAACTAATAGTGTTGTTTCATCCCTTTCAAATAAAATAAAACTCATAAAAGAATTTACAAAAGCTAATATTATGTTTATTAATATTAATACTCGTAAACAATATCCAAATATAACCGAAACACTAAGTGAAAATACTATATATAAATCATTTATAATTTATTGCAAATTTAATAGTTCAACTATTATAAACAGCGAGCTTTTAGATATATGTATTGATAACAAAAGTATGTTTAATGAAGATAATACTATTGAAGAAAAAATTAAAATAATGAAACAAGAAAGCAAATTCTATAGTATAGAAACTTTACATCAATTACATAAGGTTATTAGTAAACCTATCGATATAAAAAATGATAATATAATTCCTAGCGTAGTTGATAAATTAGAAGGAATATTATATCAATTAACATTACAAGAAGAAAATAACATACCAAAAGAATTAATCGATAATTTATTTAATTTACTCAAAGATAAAGAAGAAGTAATAACCAAAGATACACAAAATATGCGAAATATAAAAAATTATTTGATTATTAACAATAACAAACTTAAAGTTTCAATAAAAGAATTCATCTCTAAGAACTCTAGAAACTCCAAGAAAACCTCTAAAGAAATCGATCTATTCTTTAACTTAATTGAAAAAATCTTTTCTGTTAAAAATCATAATCTATTATTATCCGATGATCAAATAATGTATGACTCTACCGATCATTTGTATAGATATTTAAATGATATTATTACCATATATCCAAATATGATTAAAAATAATGTGAGGTACAATCATGGTGACACCAATATTCCAAAACATTGGGATCTTTCTCCCATTCATCAAATTGATATAAAAAATATTATGAGAAATCATTATAAATTATTATTTGAACTTTATGAAGATGATGATTTAATCAATTTTATTAAAAGATTGCAACCTAAATTGTACAATATATTATTATTAGCTTCTAACATACCTAAATACGCTATAATTGATAATACTCGTCATTGTTTTGATGCTGAAATTTGCAATCTATTACACCAACACTTTATATTAATGGTTTTTGATAAATTTATAAATTATATTGAAGAAGATTATGTGATTAAAGAAAGTAAAATTATTGCACCATTATCAACTGAAACATTCGAAGAAAAAGATAATGGCGATATTTCACAAATAGAAATTTTAATTGGGGAAAAGAAAACTAATAGCGAGAAAATATCTAATCTATTGATTATATTTATTAATACATACCTTGAATCATATTCAAGTACAATTTATGATTATCCTGATGTTATGGAAAAAGTACTCAGATCAAAAGAAAAAGAAAAAGAACAATTTACAACTTATTTAAAAGAATTATCAGAAGATGAAAGAAAAGTTCAAGATATAATGAAGAAACAACAGCTTGAAAAATGGGGCAAGGGATTGCAAAAAGGATTAATTCAATATGATAAGGATACATATGATGAGGAAAGAGAAGATTTAGAAAAAGTTGCAATAATGGAAAGAAAACTTGAGAAAAATGATATTGTTACTGATATGAACAAAGATATTTATATGTTCGAAACTATGACACAAGAAGAAATTGCACGTGATATCGAAACCGAAGAATATGATATGTCGTATATGCATAATGATGATGATTATGACGAAGATATGGAAGAACTTGCAATACAATTAGGTGCTGTTAGAGAATATGATGATTAAATAAAATTTATTAATTAAAATATGTATTTATAAATATATATGAAAATTTTAATTAATAAAAAAAAGAAAGTAAGTCTTGCTATCTACATTTTTATTATATTATTTATAATTATTCAATATATTAAACCCAGCTTTATATACACACATAATGGTAATATTAGACAATTCGGTTTAGGTTACAAAAATAAAACCATATTACCTTTGTGGCTTGTTACCATCATATTAGCAATAATATCTTACTATATTGTTATGTGTTTAGCTTTGTATTCTAACTAGCATACCTAGAGGACTTAGCCGAACCCTGTGGAACAATACTCTTTTTACTAAGTATAACTGCTACATTCTTTAAATGTATATAATCTTTGTTATCATCTAACTCGCCTTCATGCATTTCCAATTCGCCTAATTTTTTGCTTATAGCACAAGACATTATTGCTTTGTTATAATCATTTATGTTTTTCGATATTAGATATAAATCTACATCAAATAATTTTGCACCATTTTTAAATCTATCTTGACTATAATAACTCTTTAAACATTTGTTAATATTTTCTCTAGCAATAACTACCAAAGATTCGCTATTTAAATTGTTTAGAGGATACAATTTATCTATAATGATGTTAATACTAGTTAAATCATATATTTTATTAAATGCTGTTGGTACTATACAAATATCACCATTCACAATGTTAACTAATTGTTGAAACGCTGAAGGGTTTCTAGCTAAATTCATCGATTCCCTTGCGGTTCTATTAAATAAATCTGGCAAATTTGTTGTTCCTGAATCTTTACCCCAAAAACAACCACCTTGAACATATATTGTTCCTTTTATACGTTTCTCTAGTCTTAGCTTTTCAATTAAGTGCATTATACCTGTACATGGTCTTCCTACATTAGTAGTTATGGTACTATAACTATTAATAAGCATTTTTAGTTCATTAAAATTTAAACATAAATTTAAAGGAAAATCATCTTTATTCATAAAATGACTAATTTTAGGCAAATCATTGGATAAATGATGATAGATTTTTTGACTGACAGGATTTCTTTCATCTATAATATCTCTCGAAATATATACAATTGTATCTGGAAAACATCTAGCTAACCAAAATGCTGTTATAAATGCACTGTTATAACTTTTACTTTCATCATTACAATTTATATCACAAAAATTAAAGTATTTTTTATTTCCTTCTGGTACTATTGGAACAATTAAAAGTAACTTTTCATCTTCTAATTTACGCATACCTATTTCCAAAAATTCATCACCATCCGTCGGATCTACCGATAAAATAGTTATTTGTCTCTTTTTAGAAAACTCCATCTAAATTTATCATTAAAAAATATTTAAGTTCAATTATATTTAATATAAAAATCATTCCTTATCCACTTTATATAATATTTTCTAATTAGTTTCTGACTTTTATAACTCGTACCCATACCATTATTTATATAATTTTTAAAATATTTGTAACTATCTCTATTTATTATACTATCCCAACATAATTCATCTTTAAAATACGATATTATATTTTTTTCTATCTCATCCGGTAACAAATTAATTAGATTATTTAGTTTTTCTCTTTTTATCATATTTCGTGTTTGTACCATTTTAGTTTAAATATTATTATTAAAAAACTTTTCAATTTATAATAATATTATGCAAAATCCAAAACTTGTTGAAAGCGGAGCTAAATATTTTTTCACAAAAACTCTTGAAAATTGCCACAATAAAAAACTAACATATTATAATAATTTGTATAATTTAATATTATTAATTGTATTTATACTTATTATTTTAGGTACATTAAGATATAAATATAAAGGTAAAATGACACCTCAAGAAAAAAAACAAAAACAAGAAAAAGAAAGAGCTTATATACTTAATAAAATTAAGTCTATAGACATTCAAAAGCAAAAATATAGACAAGAAATCATAACTAATCTTCCTGAATTTGAAAATGAATATTATTATTTAAATCAAAAAAATAATATATAAATATAAGTATGGAAAATGAAAATGATTTACATTTTGAACAAATCAAAAATGACGAACTAAGAAAAACTATTAAACCTATACCTATTACTGAAGAAACCATACCTGAATTATCATCCTCACCACAAAAATCTATATTTACTGACGATATAATAAAAGCTATGAATAAATATTATAAACTTAAAGCTGATTATGAAAAAAAATATAGAAAAACTATTAGAAATATCAAAGACAACGACTCTATATCCACCTTTAAAAAGAAAAAACTTATTAAAACCATTAAACCTATATGTATTAAATGTAAGCGTAATGTAGGTACCATATTTACAAATACCGACAGAATTCTTACTGCTAAGTGTGGAGATAGTGTTACACCATGTGGTCTAGATATCAAAATACAAAGAGGTTCAATTATGACAGAAATTAAAGCTGCTGATTATTGGCAAAATGAAATAGAAAATGATAAATTTAATGTTATACAAACCAAATTAAATTACTTATTTGGTTTTGTAAATGAAGAAGATTCTATTATAAAGTTTAATGAATATAAAAATGTCATATCGGAAACTCTAGAAGAATATACTTCTACATTAGCTTATTTAATTCAAACAAAACAAACTACCGAAAATATTAAATTAACAAACGAATCATTAACCAAAAACTTAAATTTAATTAAAGAAAATATTGAAAAATTTATTGAAACTAATGATATTCAATACATTAAAGATGCTGTTGAAATTAATATTAAAAATATAAGACCTTTGGTCACTTTTATCACCAATCTTAAATATAAGTACTATACAGTTGAGTATGATGAAGATAGTGAAACATTTACTTTAGTTAAAAAACCATACACAATAGAATCTATAGAAAGAGTTATAGATAAAGAACCTAAAATAATTAGTTATAAAATTTAGAATCTTTGCGTAAATATTACTCAGATGATTTCATTTATTATACTATATGAGTGATACAACTAATATTAATCAATTACCACTTGTTGATGAAATGCCTCAAAATATCGTACTAAATACACAGGATAAAGAACCGGTCTTACAAGTTCCTGTTAACACTAGTGAAAATTTACAACATTCACAACAACCCAATATGTTTAGCTCAGATAATCAAATAGACTTTGTGAAAAATATTAATAAAGCTGCCGAAACTGGTGCTACACAATTACCTTCACGAGATATACCCAGAAATACTAGCAACATCACTATTGATCCTAATGTTAAGGTAAATTATATTGAAGAAAATAAACAATCCGATTATATTAATTTACATGATTCTCAAGAAAATATTATTGCAAATACTAATAAACGTATCCAAAATAATAGTCTAATTAATAAGCTCTTTGAAGAATTTCAAATTACTTTAATTATTATTATATTATTCTTTTTATTTCAATTACCTTTTTTTAATTCTAAATTGTCTAAGTTTATACCTAAATTATTCGATGAATCAGGTAACCTTAAGTTTTATGGAATTATTATTAAAAGTACATTATTCGGATTTGCCTTTTATAGCATAACAAAATCTTCGGATACATTCCTCAATAAAATGTCTTGATTACACTGGTTCGTTTAAACAAAATTTATTACTATAACCCTGATTTATACATCTATGATATGAGTCTAAAAAACCATCCTTGTTTGAAAATTTAACATTACTTATTGCTAATAAAATTATTATTAAAAAAATAACTATATTAAATCTAGAATACATTATATATTTAATATAGAGGAATTTTAAAACTATCATCTTTTTTTTGATTTAACATAAATAAATCTTTCACTATCTTTTTTTTATCTTTTTTACTTTTACTTTTACTTTTACTTTTACCTTTAAAATTGTTTTTTTGTGTCTTTTTCTTTTTTACCTTCTCATATTTTGGATTCTCATATTTTGGATTCTCGTCTTTAGGTTTACTTTTACTTTTACCTTTATTCTCATTAGGAATATATCTTAAAAACCATTCTTCATATTCTTTTGTTTTTTTATTATTCATTAGTTCATTATATTTTTTTGTTTTTTCTTCTCGTATATCTTCCAATGTGGACTGAGAACCATAACAATTTATGCTAAATCTTCGTAATACACCTTTTTGTTGTAATCTATTTCTTTGTTGCACTTTAAAAAGAAATTCTGCCATACATAATATTCGATTTTTATCATAATATGGTCTATTAGCATATATAAAAGCTAAATAAAAACTCAACATAGTATCGATCGTTGCCACTCTAACTTTTCTTTTGTCTATCTCAACAACGTTATAACTATGACATGCCAATGGTTCATAAATAAAACATATCGTATCTTTTCCAAATCTAACCTCATAATGTGCTGCAATAACTTCTCCAATGCGTTCTCTTTTAATTATTGATATATTTGTATATCCATTATATTCTAATCTTTCCTTTACCACAGTCGCTGTAAATTGTGGTTTCAAGGCCATAACATCAAAATCTGGGTTTTTTTGAATTATTCTTTTGCCTTCTTTCTTAGGCATGTATGTTGAATATATGCCATGTGCCAATGATCCAAAAAAAACTACACCTTGCCCTATTAATGCATCCCTAACTATGTTAAATATATCCAACTCTTTTTCTTTATTTTCTAATTCAAATCCTCTCTGGAAATTCATATTTAAACAATCTACACCATGTAATGGATAATTCTGATTTAATAATATCAACCTTTTTAAAACTTTTTCCCAGCGACTTATATCACCCTCTGGTCTAGATAACTCTAAATACATTGCCATTCTTAAATAGTTGGGTGGGGCATATAATATGCCACCAACACTTATACTTTCTTTTAAAATAGAATTGTATAATTCTTTATTCAAGTATGTTATATCTGCCACAGGAATATAATTTACAAACACCTTGTATGTTCCATAATGCACACCTGCTTTTGCTTCTACATCATCAAAATTTTTTGCATATATATCAGCCAATTCTTTGGCATCATCTAATGCATTAGGAGAAAAAAAATCATAGTCTGGAATCTCTAAATCTTTATTGTAGAACTGATCTTGTTCTGGTAAAATATTATTAATCGCAGTACCACCATAACATATTAACTTTTTTCTTCTAAGAAATTCTTCCACTATATTTATAATATTTTCTATTTCTGGACCTTTGACCGCTTTTTTCTTCTGACGTTCTTCGGCCAAATCTACAGCATTTCTTAGAATTTTTAATTCTAATTCTTCTAAATTACTCATATATATATATATTATATTTAGATTAATTTACTCATTATATTGTTATACCAGTATTTTCTAATCTTTGTTTTTGTATTATCTCCTTCATTCACAATTGTATCGGTCATTCCATATATTGCATTCAACGAATTGCAAGAATTATATGTTGGCTCCTGGCTGTCGCCGAGACTGTCATCATCTTTATGTTTATCGCCGGTCATTTGTATAAACGCATTCCCATTATCATAAAACCATTTAATATAATTATTTAAATTACCCAACTCTTCAAAATCTAATAAATCTTCTTTATAATCACTTTTTAGATTTACCCATGGAATTAATGAATAATCTTTTGGTATTTTTTCTCTAAATGACATGCCTATAAAATTTATTTTTGCTTTTTTGTGATAACAATAATTAGGATTTATTTTTATGTCATCTGGTATAGAGATCTTTAGTATGTTAGATATTTCACCAAGTTTACCGACACTATTTTCGTGATCCATTAGATTTGTATTATTTACTTGAAATACATTAAAAATATCATCAGAGATTGTAATACCACCATTGCAATAATTTCTAGATAAGTTTGTAGGTGCTTTTTCACCTATTAAATTCAAATTGTTAGATATATCCGACTCTTGATATGTTAGTTCATGTATATCGCTCGACATATATATTATACCCGATAGATCTTTGACATATTCATCACCAGTTATTTGTGAATTTTTATATTCACTTGGTGTAGCCCCGCTTATATCATATGCTACCTTATTATAGAATTCTTTTGTTGTTACTTTTATTCGTAAATTTACTATTAAAGGATCCTCGTTCAATTCAGTATAATCGATTGAAAATGCTTCCTTCGCAATTTTAGATATAACTTTACTTAATTTAATATAATTATAACTATCTCGTCTAATACCATTCTTCATAGATGTTGTTCCTACAACAGCATTATTATTATGCTCAAATATTTCAAAATCTAAACATCTACAACCCAATTTAATACAATGCGATAATGCACATAAATCTACCCAATCTTCTTTAACAGAACAACAATTATAT
>MDTB01226860.1_pt1 | contig 12619 bp, 10 predicted proteins | sample 811161 | NCBI WGS metagenome assembly MDTB01 (sample SAMN05326650, study PRJNA326480) | marine metagenome | isolation source: seawater | place: Mediterranean Sea | collected 2009 | reverse complement strand
ATGAATATAATACCAGTGTTTGATGGGGCAGGTATCAAAGTTAAGGTGATTTTCTTGCCTGTATGTAGACCTATGCCTGTTGCTTTTATGGTATTTTTTATTGTTCTTTGATTAATCATAAACTCAATTTTTTTCCTTAAGTATATATAAATTTAACTATTTATTCAAAGTTTTAACATAGCATGCATATATTATGCCAAAAATGTAATTTATAAAAGGGGTTTTATTAATTAATCATTTAACCATTTTTTAATGAAAGTTTTTGCGAAATTTATGAAATTTTCATTTACTGGTTCTTGTTGAGGATTTGCCTTTTTTTGAGCGAATAATAATAGTCCTACGCTTGTAGCATACTCAGGATTTTTAACAATATCCTCTGCTCCACCGAATATATATTGCGGAATTCCTATTCTTACTTGTTTATGAAAAATTTCTTCGGCAAGATCAACTAGCCCCTCTGTTTTTGAGCTTCCCCCAGTCAAAACAATACCAGCAGGTATTTTTTCTTCAAAACCACTTTGAAGTATTTTTTCGTTCACAAAATTGAAAATTTCCTGGTATCTTAGACTCATAACTTCTACTAAAGTAAACCTTTGAATAGATCTTGATGCTCTATCACCAACACCTGGAACTTCTATTATATCTTCACTAGAAAGTTCATTTGTAATAAATCCATGAGTAATTTTCAATTCTTCTGCATTATATGTTGAGGTTTTTAGTGCCTGTGCAAGGTCATTTGTCACTTGGTCACCTCCTAGAGGAATGGATGACGTATATTCTATTGCTCCATTGCTAAAAATAGCTATATCTGTCGTGCCTCCACCAATATCTACTAAGCATACGCCGAGATCTTTTTCATCATCTGTCAACACTGCCATACTTGAAGCTAGTTGCTCTAAAACAACACTTTCGGGCTGAATAGAACATTTTTTTATACACTTTTCAATATTATCTCTAGCATTTTTTGCTCCTGTTATAAGATGGTATCGGCCATCTAAAGCAATTCCAGACATTCCTAAAGGAACTTTTATACCATCTTGTCCATCTATCTCATAATCTTTGGGAAGAACATGTAAAATTTCCTGATCATTTGAAAGTGTAATTGCTTTTGCAGATTCTTCAACAGATTTCAAATCTTGCTCCGATACTTCCTTGTTATCCGAAATAGCTGCTCTACCTGTTGCATTAAAACTTTGTATATGTTTACCTGAAATACTAACAAAAGCCGATTTAATTTTATATCCGCTAACTAGCTCAGCATCTTCCACAGATTTTTCAATCGATTGAACTGTTGCACTAATATCAATGACTACTCCTCTTTTCATACCTAAAGATTTTGATCTTCCAACACCAAGAAAGTCGATCTCGCCATCTTCATTAATAACCCCAACTATAGCTTTAACAAAAGATGTTCCTATATCTAAGCCTACTATTAAGTTTTTTTCAGATTTAATCATAATTTACCAACATCATTTCCAACCAATTGAAAAGCCGTTTGAATATCTCATATCAATATACCTTATTTTTTTTAAATCGCTACTATTAAGTGTTTTATAAGCTTTGAAAAAAATATTAATCTTTTTTTTGATATCCCTAGATCCAACTATAATTGTAATGCCAGATAATAAAGATATAGATAAAGATCTAATATCATTTTCTTCAATTTTTTTAATTTTAATATTCAACTTGTTATTTGAAATTTCTTTTACGAAAAAAGAAAAATATTCATAAAGAATATCATTTCTATTACTTTTTGAAACTATCAAGGGAAAATTTTTTCCAATTTTTTTTGCTGAAAAAACTTTTCCAAATTCATTTAAGTAATACTCGTTATTCCAAATAGCTATAGGTCTATGCTCTGTTATAAAAATTTTTACTTCGTTCGGATAAGATCTTTTTATATTTACAATTCTAACCCAATCAATTGTTTCTATTTTATTTTTTAAATCATCTATATCCATAGTGAAAAATGATTTTGTTTTTAAATAGTTTTTTGTAATGTAGAATATTTCTTCTTTATTTGAATTTATTAATTTTGATTCTATTGAAATTATCTTTATAGGAAAATATATTATTTTATTGTTTATTTTTTCATTAATTATATAAATTGCTATTATAATAGAAATTATAATTGTAGATGTATACAGTAATTTATTTTTTATAAGCATTAATTTTATTAAAAAGAAGAATCTAAAATTTTTAACACTAGTTCATCAAAACTTATACCAAACTCTTTTGCTGCCATCGGTAATAAGCTGTGCTCTGTCATGCCAGGCACTGTATTTATTTCAATTATCCATGGATTGTTTTCTCTATCTAATATTAAATCAACTCTACCCCAACCGTGGCATCCAAGAATATTAAAACAATTCATTGAAATTTTCTTAATTTTCTCTTCTTTTTCCTTTTCTAGGCCTGAGGGACAAATATATTGCATTTTTGAGGAGTGATATTTTGCATTATAATCATAAAATTTACCTGGGGGTTTAAGTTTAATAGAAGGTAATGCTAAATTGTTAATTATGCCTACTGTATATTCCTCTCCATTAATGTATTGTTCTACAATAAAATCTTTGCTAATTTTTTTGTTTTCCTCAACAGCTAAATAAAATTCATTTTTATTTTCTACTATAAAAACCCCAATACTTGATCCTTCTGAGGATGGTTTTACAACAAAAGGGTATGAAAAATTTTCTTCTATAGTTTTTATTTCCAAACTGTCTTCAATTTTTTTATATTTTGGTGTTTGGAGATTATTATCTATAAGTTTTAATTTTGTTTTTCTTTTATTCATACATATTTCTGAGGAATGACTTCGACTTCCTGTATAAGGAATTGACAATCTATCCAAATACTTTTGAATTTTGCCATCTTCTCCACCTTTACCATGCAAAACAATGAAAACTCTATCTGGTGATATTCTTTTAATTAATTCTAAATTATTTTTTTCTAATACTAGTTCATGCGCATCAACACCTGAAGAAAGCAGAGAATTAATGACACTTTTACCAGAAATCAGAGATATTTCTCTTTCGTTTGACCATCCTCCCATCAAAACAAGGACTTTTCCATAATCTTTTATCATTGTCTTATACCAATAAATTTTACTTCTGTCTCAAGAAATATTTTTTTTTCTTTAAATACTTTATCTTGAATAAGATTAATTAATTTTTCTACATCATCAGATGTTGCAGATTTTTCAGTTATAATAAAATTAGCATGTTTTTTAGAAATATAAGCTCCACCAATGCGGTACCCCTTTAAACCTAGTGAATCTAAAATCTTTCCAGCACTATCATTATCCGGATTTTTAAAAACAGATCCACAACTAGGTTGTCCAGTTGGTTGGCTTATTCTCCTATGCTTAAGAAATTCTTTTATTTTATCTAATGAATTATTTAGGTCATTTTTTTTCAAGCTAAAAGAAGCGCTTACAAAAAAACTATCACTATCTAAATTTACATCTCTATATCCTACGTCAAATTCTTTTTTACTTTTCTTTACTAGTTTTCCAGATTTATTTATTAAGACTACGCTATTAACTTTACTCCAAATGTTACCTCCATAGCATCCTGCATTCATTCTTAAAGCTCCGCCTAATGTCCCAGGAATTCCACATAGAAATTCTAAACCTGAAAAGTTAGCTCTAGCAGTGATTTGAGCAATTTTCATACATGATAATCCAGCTTCAAATGTAAAAATTCCTTCGCTGTCAGTAAAAAAATTATTAAAAGAATTTTTTAGACATACTACAAATCCTTTTACGCCACCATCTCTAATTAGTACATTACTTCCATTACCTAAGAATGTTATTCTTTCACCTTTGACAAAATTCAAAAATATTTTTAAGTCATTCAAATCATCTGGCTCAAACAAGTATTCTGCGTTTCCACCTACTTTCCAAGTATTATATTGTTTTAAAGAAACATCTTTTCTTAATTTTCCTTTTATATTTTGTTTAACAAAGTCTAGTTTTTTCATTTTATTTTAGAGATTCTTTAAAGTAATTGTTAAATTTTGATATATCGCCAGCACCCATAGTTAATAAAACATCATCATTTTGAATAGTTTTCTCTATGAATTTTGCAAGTTTTGCATGATCATTTATTAGTACAACATTCACACTATATTTACTTATCTCGTCTGCAAGTGCTTGTGAACATATATTCTCAATCTTATGTTCATTTGCAGCATATATTTCCATCAAAATTAAATTTTGGACATTTTTTAATGTGTCTACAAACTGGTTAAAATGTTCTGCTGTTCTTGAATATCTGTGCGGCTGAAATATCATTATTATTCTTTTGTTTTTCCAAACATTATTTATGGTTTCTAAGACTTCTTTTATTTCAGTAGGATGATGACCATAATCATCAACCCATGTAAATTTTTTCTTGTTTACTTCGAATTCTCCTACTATTTCGAATCTTCTACTTATTCCAGGAAAATTTTTGATTGCTTTTTGAATGGTTTTTATTGGGATCTCCAGCTCTCTTGCTAAAGATATTGCTGCCAAAGCATTCATTGCATTATATTTTCCTGGCATATTTGATTTTATTTCATATTCATTATCATTTTCGATATATACGAATGTTGAAGGGATTGAATTAATATTCACTATTTTTCCTTTATAATCTGCATATATATCTAGTCCGTAAGTTTTAAAAGGCCTAGAAATTTTATTTATTATAGATCTTGTATTTATATCGTTAAGATTTAATAAACATAAACCATAGAATGGTAGATTATTTATAAATCCTAAAAAATTTTTCTTTAAAATATTAAAACTATTTTTATGATTTTCTAAATGATCTTTATCTATATTTGTTATTACCGACATTAAAGGTTGCAAATGCAAGAAAGAAGCATCGCTCTCATCAGCTTCTGCAATTAAATAATCACCTGAACCTAATTTAGAATTCCCTGCATTATTTATTTTTCCTCCAATTATATATGTTGGATCATATTTTGCCTCGTTCAGTATAAAAGATAAAATCGAAGTTGTTGTAGTTTTCCCGTGAGTGCCAGCTATAGCAATTCCATAGCTAAATCTCATTAACTCTGCTAGCATTTCTGCCCTTTTTATTATAGGTATATTTAATTCTTTGGCATATGTAACTTCTATATTATCAAGCTGAATAGCGCTAGAGATTACAATAACATCTTTTGATAAGACATTATCTTTATTATGCCCTATTGATATATCTATTCCCTTGTTAATAAGCTGTTCTGCATTTTTTGAAGAATTTAAGTCTGATCCTGTAACTATATAACCTAAATCATTTAGTATTGAAGCAATACCAGACATACCACTTCCACCTATGCCAATAAAGTGGATTTTTTTTACTCTATTCATAATTTTACTTTTTATATCGTTATGCATTTTTTTAGTTCATTTCTTCTAAAATTAAATTACAAATATTTTTTGTAATATTTTTTTTATTTAGATTTAAAATATTTTCTGAAAGATTTTTTCTGATTACAGGATTTTCTATTATTGATTTTAATATTTTAGCTAAATTAGCCTCTGTAAAATTTTTCTGGTCAATAACTATAGCAGCTTCATTACTTTCTAAATATCTACTATTCTTCATCTGATGATCGTCTGTAGCATATGGATAAGGAACTATTATAGCTGGCACTCCAAAAACCATTAATTCTGAAATTGTTATAGCTCCTCCTCTACATATTATAATATCACTCCACTCATAAATTTCTTTCATTGAGTTTATATATTCTTCAACTTTATACTTTACATTAACATTATTATATTGAGTTTCAGCAATTATTTTAGTTTTTCCGGCTTGATGGATTATATTTATCTCGCGATCTAAATTTTTATTTAATAAATAAATAGCCCGGGGAATGATTTCATTAAAAACTTTTGCACCTAAACTTCCACCAATAATTAGCAAATTGATTTCTCTTTTATCAAATCTTCTCTTGGGAATAATATTTTCGTATCTAGTTGGATTTCCAAGAAATTTGTATTTGTTATTATTTGTTTTAGAAGGCATTCCTAAAATTACTTTTTTTGATAAAAGTTTAAGAATATTGTTTGCTAGACCAAATATTATATTTTGCTCGTGAATAAAAATTGTTTTTCTTAAAATAAAAGATGCAATACAACATGGGAAACTTATATATCCACCCATTGAAAGAACTAAAGACGGATTATATCTTTTGATAATAATTAAGGCCTGTACTGTCGCTTTAGTAAGCCTAAAAGGTAATTTCATTAAAGCTAAAATGCCTTTTCCTCTTATTCCAAAAAAATCTATATGTTTAATATTAATATTTATATCTGAAAGTATTTTATTTTCCATACCCTTTGGAGTGCCAATCCATAAAATTTTTATATTATTTTTGATTAGTTCTCTTGCTATAGAAATTCCAGGATATATATGCCCTCCTGTTCCAGCTGCAAAAATAATTACTTTTTTTTCATATATTTCCATAATATTACCGTGGGGATGTATTTAAACTTTTTTTGTAAACATCTCTGTATATTCTTAATATTATAGCTATAGACAGTATAGACACTAAATAATTACTTCCGCCATAGCTAAAGAATGGAAGAGCAAGTCCTTTTGTTGGAACAATACCAAGATTTACTGACATATTTAAAAATGCTTGCGATCCTATAAATATCCCAATTGCATATGATAAATATCCTTGGAATAACAAACCAACTCTGAAAGATTTATTTCCAATAAAAAAACACTTCTTCATAAAAAAATAAAATAAAAATATTATAAAAATAATTCCAAAAATACCCAATTCCTCAGCAAGTATAGAGAATATAAAGTCAGTATGAGGATGAGATAAATACGAAAGTTTCGTTGAGCTTGCTCCCAAGCCTTTTCCAAATAAACCACCACTACCAATGGCCATTAATGACCAACAAAGATGATAACCATCTTCTAGATACCTAGAACATGGTTCAAGAAAATTTAATCTTGATAATCTTTCAGAACTTACTAAAATTAAAATGGTTGCGCCTAACACACCACAAAATAACATTGTAAATAAATGTAATATTCTTGCTTTAGCTACATATAACATTATAAATGTTATCAAAAATAAAATAGCTGTTGATCCAAAATCAGGTTGCAATAATAATATAAAAGCAGACATCGAAAATACCATTATAGGGATTATAAAAACTCTAGCTTTATGAATTATTTTCTTGTTAGTTTCAAGAAATGCGCATAACCAGATTATATAAAATAATTTAAAGAACTCCGAAGGTTGTATATTTAAAGCGCCGTAACTTAACCATCTGGTACTATAATTCACTGTTTTTCCTACACCAGGAATAATAACTAATATCAAAAGAAATAAAAAAAATAAAAAAAATATTTTATTATATTTTTTTAGGTTTGCAGAACTAAGATATAAAAAAAAATAACATATAAAAATACCAAATGCTAAATGACCTAATTGCTTAAATGTAAAATAAAACGGGTGATTGTAATTTTTAGATGCAAAATCTATAGAAGCTGTAGTAAGAATTAATAGTCCAAATAATATTATTGTAATTATTAGAAAAAAAAAGTTTAAATCAAAAAACGGTTTTATAGTATTACTAAGATTATTTTTACTATGTTTTTTCATATATTTTATTTTTTGATTATTCAAGTACACATTTTTTAAAGTATAAACCTCGCTCCTCATATGAATTAAACATATCATAACTTGAACAAGCTGGGGAAAGTAACACGTTAATTAAATTATCATTATTTTTAATAATTATTTTTGCTAATTTCTTTGCGTTTTTAACTGCATCGCTAAGATTATCAACCTTACTCACTTTATGTTTATCTTTAATAATATCAGCTAAGGTATGCCTTGATTCTCCATATATAATTATTTGACGTATTTTGTCTGTAATTGCTTGATTTAATTTGTCATAGTTGTCTTCTTTTGACTTTCCTCCAATAATTAAAATTATATTTTCTTCAAGAGAATTTATTGCTGAAATTGTTGATTCAATATTTGTTGCTTTTGAGTCATTTATCCATCTTACTTTACCACTACTGTAAAAATTCTCCATTCTGTGCTCTATTGGTAAAAAGGACTTGATTTCATTTGCAGAATCTTTTAAATCAAAGCCTAAAGAATGTAATACACTTAAACAAGTGCATACATTAATTAGGTTATGATTACCTAATAATTGAATTTCATCCTCACTTAATAATATTTTATCGCCATTAGAAATATATTTTTTTTCATTTTTTAAACATATCCCAAGTTCATTGTCATTTTTTGGATTATCTCCCCCAAAACTATATCTAAAAAAGAGATTATCTTTTTTTATATTTTTGTCATTTCTATTTATAATAATATTTTTTGTGTTTTCAAAAATTTTATGCTTAATTCTAATATAATTTTCAAATGTACTATGTCTATCTAGATGATCTGGCGTTATATTCGTAATTGCTGCAGCAACACAGTTTATTTTTTTTATCATCTCTAATTGAAAGCTTGAGAGCTCTAAAACACTATATTCATAATTTTTATATAATAATTCTAATGCTGGTAAGCCAATATTTCCACCTGCCTTAGCCTTAATACCTAAACCAACTAATACATGTTCTATCATTGAAGTAACTGTTGTTTTTCCATTTGAGCCGGTAATACATATTGTTTTACAAGAACTCTTTTTATTATAGATATCTATATCTGTTTCTATATTTTTATTTTTTTTTATTATTTCATTTATAAAGTCTTTTTTTAATTTTAGTCCAGGACTAATAATAAAATTGTCATGCTTCGAAATAATATCTTTGTCAAAATTTCCTAAAAATATATATTTTTTATCAATATATTTCTTAATATCTTTAGTTATTAAAAGATTTTCTCTGGTATCGTACACAACAAAATCAATATTATTATTTTTTAAATACTTTGCAATAGATAAACCTGTTTTTCCAAGTCCAATTATAGCTGTTCTAGAATTATTTCTTTTCATTATAATTTATATTTATCTTAATTTTAAAGTTGCTAATCCAATAAGTATAAGAATAAAACTAATAATCCAAAATCTTACAACAACTTTTGGCTCGGCCCACCCTTTTTGTTCAAAATGATGATGAAAAGGTGCCATTAGAAAAACTCTTTTTTTTCTATATCGAAAAGATAAAACTTGAATGATTACAGATAAAGCTTCTATTACAAATATTCCACCCATAATAATAAGAACAATTTCTTGTCTAACAATTACTGCAATTAATCCTACTGCAGCCCCAAGAGATAATGCTCCGACATCTCCCATAAAAACTTGTGCAGGGTAAGAATTAAACCATAGGAATCCTAAGCCAGAGCCTACTAACGCACCTATAAAGATAGTTATTTCCCCAGAATCTTTTATATACGGTATTAAAAGATATGTAGAGAAATTTATATTTCCACTTAAATATGCAAATATACCAAGTGCGCCACTTACTAGAACTATTGGCATAATTGCTAAGCCATCAAGACCATCAGTTAAATTAACTGCGTTGCTTGTCGATATTATAACTAACATTACAAATGGTATGAAAAATATACCCAGATCTATAACGATATCTTTAAAAAATGGAATAATTAATTGTTGCTCTTGCGCTGTTTCAACAAAAGTAAACATGGTATAAGAAATTATTCCTGCAGCTATAAGCTGTAAGGCTATTTTATTTTTTGCTGAAATTCCATTTTTATTTTTTTTTAATTTTTTATAGTCATCATAAAAACCTATAAGACCGAAAGATACTGTTATAAATATTAAATATAAAATATATTTATTTTCTAAATTTGCCCATAATAAAGTTGAAATTAGTAATGATGAAAGAATTAACAATCCTCCCATCGTTGGTGTTCCCGACTTACTCATATGTGAACTTGGACCATCCTCTCTTATTATTTCAGACATATTATTTACATGAAACTTATTGATAATATATGGACCAAATAATAAAGAAATTAACAAAGCAGAAATAATGCTTAAGATTGTTCGTAATGTTATATATTCAAATACCTGAAAATTTGAATTTATACTACTTAAGTACTCTAAAATATATAAAAACACTTAAAATTTCCTCGCTTTTAAAAAATCAACATATTCTTCTAATTTAGCAGCTCTTGATCCTTTAATAAGTATTCTAGTTGAGGGAGCTATATTATTGTTTAGATAACTTTTGAGACTCTCTTTATCCTCAAAATGAAGACCATTATGCCCAAATGCTTTAGAAGCAAATCTACTATTTTTTCCAATACTTAAAAATTCATTGATACCCATAGTTCTTGCATATTTACCAACTTTAGCATGAAATAATTCTATATCTTGCCCTAACTCTACCATATCACCCATCAAAACCAATTTTTTTCCATCAAGTCCTGATAAAAATTCAATTGCAACTTTAAATGAATTTGGATTTGCATTATAACAATCATCAATTACATGAATATCATTTTTTAGTTTGACGATTTTTAAACGTGAAGAAACTCCTTCGAATGATTCCAGTTTATGTTTAATATCTTCTAAATGGAAACCCAAACATATAGCAATAGATGCAGCGCATGCAGCATTAGAATAATTGTGCTCACCATTTATTAATAGTTTAAAATTTATTTCTGCTGATGAATTTTTTAGCTGAAAAAGATTTTTATTAATTTTCTTAATATAAAGGAATTCAATTTTATAAAAAATATTTCTTAGTATTTTTTTAATTTTATCATATTTAGTTTTTTCAAATCCGAAAAATATTTTATTACCTTTTCTTATAAATTTTTTATATTTATCTTCATCATTTATTATAAAAAAACCATCTATTTTAACATTTTCAAATATGCTATATTTTTCTTTAGCAGTATTATCAAGGCTTTTAAAACCTTCTATATGTGCGTAACCAATATTTGTTACTGCTGCAATGTCAGGATTAACAATGTTTGCTAAAGGACTTATCTCTCCAATATTGTTGGCCCCGATTTCAACAATTACGTAGTCTTCATCTTGTTTCATTGAAAGAAGTGTGAGGGGAACACCAATGTGATTATTTAAATTTCCTCTTGTATAACATATTTTATAATCAGATAGAATGTGTGCAATCATTTCTTTGACCGTTGTCTTACCATTTGATCCTGTGATGGCAATAAACTTTGCTTTACTTTTGCTTCTTACAAATCTGCTTAATTCTTGTAAAGCTTTTAAGGTATCATTTACTTTTATATAAGATTTTTCTTCAAGATTTATATCTGTAATTTCCTTAGATGTAATTAAGCATGAAGCTTTTTTTATGCAATGAGAAATAAAATCATGCCCATCGTATTTTTTACCCTTTATACAAATAAACACATCATCTTTTCTTATTGTTCTCGAATCGATAGAAAAATTTGATACAGTCATGTCATTACCATATAATTCACCATTAATAAATTTTGCGATATCAGACAACATATATTTATTCATAATTAAATGCTTTTTGTACCTCTTCCTTGTCAGAAAAATATATTTTATCCTGTTCCATGATTTGTTCTGTTTCATGACCTTTCCCTAATATTAATACAATTTTATTTTTATTTTCACTTGTTACGGAATTGCATATAGCTTCACTTCTATCGTGAATAACTTTAAAATTGCTGTTCTTACATATTCCACTGACTATTTGATTAGTAATTTCTCTAGGATCCTCATTTCTTGGATTATCATTTGTAATAATAATTTCATTTGAATACTTATCTGCAATTTCTCCCATAATTTTTCTTTTAGATGAACTTCTTTCTCCACCACAGCCAAATACAGTAATAATATCTGTGTTTGGAAAGTGTTTTTTAATCGAAACCAAAGTTTTTTGAAAAGCGTCTGGGGTGTGTGCAAAGTCAATAAATACTATTGGAAAATTTTTTTTAACATATTTATTTAAACGTCCTTGCAAAGGTTTTAAATCCTCTATTTTTTTCAAAAAAAAGCAATAATCTTTTTTATTTTTAACAATTGAAGCAATTGCTAAAAGAATGTTTTCTACTGAAAATTCACCATATAATTTAATTTTAGTATTTTTTTTTCCGTATTTAGAATTAATACAGAAATTAATTCCATCTTTTGAGTATAAGATATTACTAGCATAATAATTTGCTGCATTATTATATAATGACACAGTCTTTATATTCTTGTCTTTTTTATACATATTAAAAATTTTTTTTCCATAATAATTATCAATTGATACAACCTTATTTTTATTATTACATTCCGTAAATAATTTAAGCTTTGCACTAAAATAATTTCTCATATTTTTATGATAATCTAAATGATCGTTTGTTAAGTTTGTAAATATTACAGTATTAAAATGTAAACCATTTACTCTATTTTGACTTAAGCCATGCGATGATACCTCCATGGCTAAATTTAGAACACCTTTTTTACAAAAAGTATATATAGTTTTGCAGATATTTATTATGTTTGGTGTAGTTAAATTGCTGTCTTTTATATTTGGATAGATCCCGCTTCCAACTGTTCCTATTATTCCACATTTTTCGTTATTTTTTGTTAGAAGCTGAGAAATATATGATGCTACAGAGCTTTTCCCATTAGTACCTGTTACTCCATAAATTTTAATAGAATTTTTTTTAATATTAAAAAATT
>MDTB01214406.1_pt1 | contig 12619 bp, 13 predicted proteins | sample 811161 | NCBI WGS metagenome assembly MDTB01 (sample SAMN05326650, study PRJNA326480) | marine metagenome | isolation source: seawater | place: Mediterranean Sea | collected 2009 | reverse complement strand
TGATTTAAGAAAGCCATTAATAGCTCGTTTATCAGCGTCAGTTTGTGGTCCTCTTAATTCTTTTGGCTTTTCGCTAGTAAACTTTGAAACACTTTGAATTAAAATTAAAACTCTTCTTGAGGTTGAAAAAGTTTTTATATAACCAAATTTAATGGCTGATTCTTTAAAAAATTCATTGAACAAGTTTGATAATTGATTTTCAATCAACACTTGAGAATAAGATGGCAACTCCTCGCCATAAATTTCTAATAAAAGGTCACTCATTTATTTTCATAATTAATTTACAACAGTCCTGAACTAAAGATCTAATTCTAAGAATATATGATTGTCTCTCCGATACAGACACTAAGCCACGTGAATCAAGTAAATTAAATGTATGGCTAGCCTTTATGCATTGTTCATATGCAGGAATTGGCAAGCTATTTTCAATTAATTTAATAGAATTTTTTTCAAAATGGTTAAATGATTCAAAAAGGTGTTTTTTTGAAGCAAATTCAAAATTAAATGCCGACATCTGTTTCTCATTTTCAAAATAAATATCTCCATACTTTGTTCCGGTTTTATCCATAACAATGTCATAAACACTATCTATATCTTGAACGAAAGTAGCTATTCTTTCTAAACCGTATGTGATCTCAAGACTTACAGGTTTACAATCTAATCCCCCAATTTGCTGAAAATAAGTGAATTGACTAATCTCCATTCCATTACATTGAACTTCCCATCCAAGTCCTGTTGCTCCAAGTGTTGGACTTTCCCAATCATCTTCAATAAATTTTATATCATTCAAACTTCTATCAATATTAATTGTTTTAAGACTATCTAAATACAATTGTTGAGAATTAAATGGATTTGGTTTTATTAGAACTTGTAATTGATAATAATGTTGTAATCTATTTGGATTAACTCCATATCTTCCGTCAGAAGGTCTCCTGCATGGCTGAACGAAAACAGCACTCCATGGTTTTTTACCAATAGCTTTCAAAGCTGTGGCTGGATGAAAAGTTGCGGCACCCATTTCCATATCATAAGATTGTATTATTAGACAACCTTTCCTAGCCCAATAGTTTTGAAGTTTATTAATAATCTGTTGAAAAGTTAACATTACGAATTTTATTATAAAATATTAATTTAAAATTTAAATTAAGAATACTATATTTTATAACTAATTAAGGAAAAGAAATATTTTCAAATATCAATTTTATTATGAACATTATTAATTTAAATCAAAAAAACAACAAAACATCATTAGATGAATTTTTACATTGGTTAGAGTTAGATGTATTGAAAATAAATGAAACCATAATGACTAACCTTATTGGTAGCGCTTCACTAATCTCTGACCTTTCCAATCATATCATTAATTCTGGTGGAAAAAGAATTAGACCACTTTTAACAGTAGGGTGCTCAAAATTATGTAAATATTCAGGATCAAGGCATATAAATCTTGCCTCGGTTATTGAGTTTATCCACACAGCAACTCTTCTTCACGACGATGTGGTAGATAATAGCAAAAAGAGAAGGGGTAAGTCATCTGCAAATTTTCTATGGGATAATAAATCGAGTATTTTAGTTGGTGATTATCTTTTAAGTAAGGCATTTAGAATGTTAATTAATGATGGATCAATTAGCTGTTTGGACATTATTTCCAAAGCTTCTGTTAAGATTTCTCATGGAGAAGTAAAACAACTAGCTTCTATAAAGAACCTACATACCAGTGAATCACAATATCTTGATATTATTAATCATAAAACTGCTGAACTTTTTTCAGCAGCATGTCACATTGGAGGTGAAATTAGTGAAATAAGTATAGAAAAAAAAAATAGCTTAGCAGAGTTTGGTTCATTTATTGGTATGGCATTTCAAATTGTTGACGATACAATAGATTACTTCTCTAAATTTAAAGAATCAGGAAAAAACTCCGGAAATGATTTAAAAGAAGGAAAAATATCACTTCCCTTAATCCTTTGCTATAAAAGATGTAATAGAAGTGAAAAAAAGAAAGTTGAATATATAATTTCAAAAACAAAAACTAACTTTAGTGACTTTTATGAAATTATTAATTTAATGGAAAAATATGATGTAAAAAATGACTGTATCAAAAAGGCAAAACATTTTTCAGTCATGGCTAAAGATAGTCTTGGTTCTTTTTCAGATTCTTTTGAAAAGGAAAAATTAGTTAATTTGGTAGATTATTTAGTTCAAAGAACCTCGTAATATTTGGAATAAATATTGCAGTAAATTTTTACATGCATAAATTAAATCAAATCGACAACAAAAGTTATATTAAAGTAAGATTTCTTGAGTTTATTTCAAAAAACTACATTCTTGTATCATTAATTTGCATTGTATTGATGATTTTCATTTAATTTTTTTTTTTTTCTATTAACTTATCAATTATGGATGAGATTAATAAGCTTTCAAAGAGAGTAATTAGATACGCTAATTTAGGAACATCAGCTGGAAGCATAGCTTTTAAATTTTTAGGCACCAAATTTCTCAACAAAGAACACAAAGAAAACGCCAAAGAACTTAAGAATATTTTAGGGGGGCTCAAGGGGCCAATTATGAAAATCGCCCAACTACTATCAACTGTTCCCGATTTACTTCCAGATGAATATGTTAAAGAGTTAACAAAACTTCAATCAAATGCCCCGCCAATGGGTTGGAATTTTGTTAGGAGAAGAATGAAAAATGAACTTGGTTTCAACTGGCTAGATTATTTTGATGAATTTGAGAAACAACCATTCGCTGCTGCTTCCCTAGGACAAGTTCATAGAGCAGAACATAATGGTCGTAGAGTCGTTTGCAAACTTCAATATCCTGATATGGCATCTATTGTTGACGCGGATATTAATCAATTAAAACTTATTTTCTCAGTTTATAAAAAAATTGATAGTAGTATTGACACCTCTGAAATTCAGAAAGAAATTAGTATTAGAATCAAAGAGGAATTAGATTATGAACAAGAACAAAAACACATAAGACTTTTTCAATTAATATTCCAAAATTCTGGTCAAATAAGAATACCAAAAATATTTGATGAAATATCAACTAAACGACTTATCTCTATGAACTATTTAGAGGGAAAAAAAATTTTAGAATTCAAAAAACATCCTCATACTGTAAGAAAAAAGATTGCAACAAATATGTTTAAAGCATGGTATTTCCCTTTTTATAGTCACGGAGTTATTCATGGAGACCCTCATTTAGGTAATTATTTAGCAGACAAAGACTCTAATATAAATCTTCTTGATTTTGGTTGTGTTAGAATTTTTAAACCGTCATTTGTTAAAGGAGTCATTGATTTATACTATGCAATAAAAAATAATAATGAAGAACTTGCTGTTAATGCATACGAAAGTTGGGGTTTTGAAAATATTTCAAAAGAACTTATCAATATATTAAATATTTGGGCAAAATTCCTTTATTCACCTCTTATGGAAGATAAAGTTAGAAAAATGCAGGATACAAATTCATCAACTTATGGTGCTGAAGCTGCGTCTAAAGTTCATAAAGAGTTAAAAAGAATTGGTGGTGTTAAACCTCCTCGTGAATTTGTTTTTATGGATAGAGCTGCAATAGGTTTAGGGTCAGTATTTCTTCATCTAGATGCTAAGATGAATTGGTACAAAGTTTTTCATGAACTAATTGACGGTTTCAAACAGGATGACCTAGAAAAAAGACAAAAAACTGCACTTAAAAAGGTTAAAATGGAATATAATTTTTAAAATTTTTCGATAGTTTTTCAGAAAAGGATAACAACTTATCAAGCTCAGACATGGTTTTAGAAAGTTCCTCTGAGTCATCTTCCAACCAAATCATAAATACGTAACCATATATAAGCAATATTGATTTTTTTTTAAATAGGTCAAAAAATGAATCATCATAAGCATTTGTTAGTTGTAAATAAAAATCAAGCGAGTTTAATACATTTTTTGAAATTTTTTTTGCAGTTTTTGGCTTTGTTTTCATTGAAAATAAAATTTTCTTTAAAGCCATTTTATTCGGCTGCATAAACTCTAACCTTAACATAATTAATTCAAATAGATTGTCTTTAATAGATGTTCTTTGCATTTCTTCAAAATCAAAATTCCTTTCAACTCTAAAATCAATCATTTTCGAATATTCTTCTAAAAGATTTTCTTTTGATTTTAAGGTATTCATAACTTGTGTTAGAGAAATATTTTCTCGTAGTGATAGTTTTTTTAATGAGAACGCATCCCATCCAATCATTTCTATAACTTTAAATGACAAGTCAATTAACTTAAATTTTTTATCTAATGAATTCATACATTTCAGTTGTAAATGTAATAATTATATATATTCTGATAGCGTTTTATATAAAAATATTTGAAGATCATCAATATCTTCTAAACATGAAATAATTAGGTCTACAAATATTTAAACACTTAAGGGAAATTTAACAAAAATTTGAAATGTTATTAAAAGAAATTGAATCATGTATTGGAAAAGTAAAAGACTACCCAAAACCAGGTATTCTTTTTTATGATATATCCTCACTCATTTTAAACAATGATGCTTTTCATTCTTCTGTTAATGAACTTATAAAATTAACATCAAAATATGAATTTGATTTGATTGCCGCAATTGATGCTCGTGGTTTTATTTTTGGATCAGCAGTAGCTTATAAACTAAAAAAAGGTTTTGTTATGGTTAGAAAAAAAAATAAATTACCTGGAAAAAAGATGAGTCTAGAATATGAACTTGAGTATGGAAAAGATACTCTAGAAGTTAATGTAAAACTTAAATCAAAAAAAATTCTTCTTGTTGATGACTTGTTAGCAACAGGTGGGACTGCAGGAGCTGCTATAAAGTTAATTGAAAATTCAGGTGGCACTGTAAGTTGTTTTCTTTCGTTAATAGAGTTAGATTTTTTAAATGCCAGAAAAAAAATAAAGATTCCAATAGAAACCTTGATACACTATTAATTTCATCTTAAATTATAACTATGACAAAAGTACATAAATTGTTTCTTAAATGGCTTCTTCAATTCAGTTTAATTAGCTTTTTCCTTTTTTTTACCTACGATCAAGGCTTAATTTTCAAAATCATAAGCTCTGATAAAAGTTATATTACAAGCTTGATAATCATCTCATTCATTGTGATTAGTATTCATTGTTTTTATCATACATTCCTAATTTCTGATGAGTTAAATAAAGCACATATAATTAAAAAAAGCTTATTAAATGAAAATGTAAAATTAAGGATTATTGAAGGTGCTCTTATTCTTACTTCTAAAGGAGAAATACCTGACGGAATTGTTTGTGACTATTTTAAAGATCTGATAGGTTTAAAAAAAAATGGAGCAACTTCCCATGCACAAATCTTAGATAGTTATGTAAAAAAAACAGTTGGATTTTATGAGTTCGGATGGTTCTGCTCAGATATAATGCTAAAGCTCGGACTTATTGGTACAGTTATAGGTTTTATTATTATGCTTGGATCACTTTCAGACATAACAACATTTGATGTAACATTATTACAAGGAGTTTTAACTACTATGGGAAGTGGAATGGGAGTTGCCCTTTATACAACTTTGTCGGCTCTTGTAGCAGGTGTTATGGTTGCAGTTCAATATTATAATCTTGAAAGTGGTTGTGAAGAGTTATTCTCGGTTCTGAATCAAATATCTGAAGTAAGTATAGATAATAGCTTGTAATGTCATATTCTGGAAGAAGACTGAGGGCAGACCCTTTTACAGATTTACTATTTAATATATTGTTATCCTTTACCTTGTTAATGTTTTTAGCAATAATTTTTATGAACCCTATCCCAAAAACTGGAGTTATTAATCCCAAAGCAGAATATATAATAACTGTTAGCTGGAAAGATAATAATCCTGATGATATAGATACCTATGTGCAAAGCCCAACTGGAGATTTAATTTGGTTTAGAGGAAAAGAAGCTGGTTTTGTTCACTTGGACAGAGATGATAGAGGACTATTAAATGATACAATAGAAATTAATGGAGAAAAGATCCAAAACCCACTTAATCAAGAAGTAGTAACTATTAGAGCTGTTGTTCCAGGCGAATATATTGTTAATATTCACTATTATGCCACAAAAACCGAGGAACCAGTGGATGTAAATGTAAAAGTTGAGAAGGTCAACCCTCAACTTGAGGTGATTTATTATGGCACTACCAAATTAGAAAAAAAAGGGGTAGAAAAAACTGCAACAAGATTTAATATTACTCAAGATGGAAAAGTTAGTATATCTGGGAATTTATTTAAAAAATTAGTTCCTGAAAATTAAAGAAAGGTAGATATGAATCCAGAAATATTTTTTATTATAATTTGCTATGTTATCTTAGCATTTCTATTAGTTTTATTTAATTTACGAACAAATTTTCATTGGACGATCAAATCAACAATGATTATTCTGACAACTTTTTTTTATATTTTGACATATGATTCTTTTAAAAATCTTTTAGGATGGCCTTCAAATGATTCATTACCCGAAAGATTCAGGTTAATTGCTGCCCAGATTTATGAACCTAATGCATTAATTAATTCAGAAGGTTCTATATTTTTATGGATTGCTGACATGGATGATCTTGCAGGACTTAGCACACCAAGATCCTTTAGTATAAATTATAGTAAAGAAGTTCATGAAAGAATTTCTAAAGCTTTAGTTAACCTAAAGAATGGCATTCCACAAATGGGAGAAAATTTAGATGAAAATAAAAAAAGCATTATTTCTTCAGTTTTAAAAAAAGAAAAAGCTTCTGTGGTAAGCACTAAACTTAACTTTTTTGATATGCCAAATCAGTTATTACCAGAAAAATAATGAGATTTTTCCTATTTTTTTTTCTTATTTTAAGTTGCTCAGAAAATGATCATTCATATTTTCCATTAGGTAAGATTAAATCCTGGTCATACAAAGTTGAAATTCAGCCTGAAATAGACAAAAAGATTATTTATAAAAAGATCAACCTGTTACTTAAAAAAAAAGAATTAGAGATAAATGGAAAAAAAGAATCATTTTATCCTTTATTAAGAGAAGATGGCTCCGTATTTTTCTATCAAGCAAATAAAAAAGGAGTTTTTCGAAATGCATACGCATTTGCCAAAGACAAGACTATTAGATCGGAGAGATCAAAAAGGATGGTTCTCCCAGCCTCTCAAAATATCGGAGATATGTGGGCTGTTGATAGCAAAACTTATTTGATACTGAAGAGATACCCTTACTATGATTATAGGGCAACAACTAACTTTGAAATAAACTATGAAATAATATCCAAAACTGATGTGGTTTCAACACCAGTTGGTAAATTTAAAAATTGTCTACTAGTTAGAGGTATTGGACAGACTAATTTCATAGGAGACAGTGAAATTGGTTCTATAGAAATCAACATTACATCAGAAGAATGGTATGCCAAAGGAATTGGTTTGATTAAAAGCATTAGAGTAGAAAAAACTAACTCTGATTTATTTGGTACTACAAAAATGACTCAAATTTTAGAAGACTTTAAGAATGAATAAAAAAATATCAGTTGTTAACTTTCTATTAGTTTTTTCTTTTATAATAGCTTTATTATATTATGGTAAATTTATACTTTTACCTTTATCTTTGGCAATTTTTTTTTTTATTATTATAAAGTCTTTATCAAATAAATTGTTATCGCAAATTAAACTTATTTTTAATATTAATTTAAATGAAATAATTGCTTTGATAACAATGGTAATAATTATTTCATCATTCTTCTATTCTTTCTGGATAATCTTAAAGTTGAATATCTATGAAGTAAGAGAAAACTCAATTCAATATCAAAAAAACTTCGAACAAATAATACAATTATTTTCAGAAACTCCTCTTGATCAATTTATTCCAAAAGAAAATTTTCTTAACTCTTTTAATCTTATATCTTTGTTTTCAAAAATTATAAATAGTTTTACCGCCTTTGCAGGTAACTTTTCTTTAATAATAGTTTTTTTAATTTTTCTACTTGTTGAAGAAAAATACTTTTTAAAAAAGATTGAACTAACTATTAGTAGAACAAAATTAAATCTATTGAAAAAAATTAACAATGACATCTTTAACTATTTTGAATTAAAAACATTTACAAGTTTTCTCTCCGGTGTTCTAACTTTCTTAATTTTATATCTTCTTAAAAATGATTTGGCTCCTTCATTTGGTATTTTAGCTTTCATTTTAAACTTTATTCCTTTAATAGGTTCATTATTATCTGTTTTAATACCTTTTATTTTTTCAATAATTCAATTTCTAGGAATATCTGAGCCAATTTTAACATTAATATTTTTATTTATTGTTCAAATTTTTGTTGGAAATTTTGTTGAACCAAAACTAATGGGTAAAAAACTTAATATAAGCCCCATTGTAATGTTAATATTTTTGTCGTTAATGGGAAAATTATGGGGAATAACTGGTATGTTTCTGTGCGTTCCTCTTTTAGTAGTTTTATTAATTGTTCTAAGGAATATAAAAGCTACTAAAAAAATTGCATTTCTTCTCTCTGAAAAAGGAAACTACTAGTTGAATTTTGATGCACGATCAAGCGCAAGAATAACTCCAAATCCAAAAAAATAGGTTAACATAGATGAACCACCATACGAGACTAATGGAAGAGGAAGTCCCACAACAGGCAAAATTCCAATTACCATTGACATGTTTATCAATGAGGCGAAAAAAAAATTCGAAATAATTCCATAACCAGTTATTCTAGAGAAATTATCGTAAATAAATTTACCTGAAATACTATAAGCAACATATGTTATTAAACAAATAAGTCCAATAACAGATAAAGTTCCAATAAATCCGAACTCCTCACCTAACATTGAAAAAATAAAATCAGTATGTTTTTCAGGAAGAAAGTCTAAATGTGATTGAGTTCCTTTTGTCCATCCCTTTCCGAATGTTCCCCCAGAGCCAACTGCTATTTGTGATTGGATGATATGGTAACCAGAACCTAAGGGATCATTTTCAGGGTCAAAAAGTGTCAATATTCTTTGTTTTTGATAATCCTTAAGACCTGCCCATAAATAAGGTGTAACAATGGCTGAAAGAAAAGCAAAAGTTGCAAAAAATTTCCAAGTTATTCCAGATATAAAAAAAATAATAATACTCACGAAAAGTATCAACATAGCTGTTCCAAGATCAGGCTGAGTTAAGATTAAAATAAATGGTGTTAAAATAAGTATTATCGGAACAAATAAAAAAAAGTAATCCCTAGTTTCTTGTATTTTTTTTTCATCGAAAAACTTTGCTAAGGCAATTATTAAGAAAATCTTCATAATTTCTGAAGGTTGAAAATTTAAACCATAAAAATTAATCCATCTTCTAGCACCTTTACCTAAGTATCCATAAAAAGATACCCAAATTAATAAAATTAAACCAAGAAAATAAAAAAAATAAGCATTCCTTTTCCAAAAATCAATGTCAATTAGTCCAATTAAAATCATAAAAAAAAAACCAAATATAATTTTATAGATATGAGAAATTAAAATTTTAGATTCTCCATCAGAAGTTGCACTGTATATCATCACAAAACCAACGAATGTTAGAAACGAAATTAAGAAGATATATAACCAGTTTAAATTTTTTAATTTAAAAAAAAGATCAGCCATTTTAAGAATATTTTTTTACTGCCAATTCCATAATTCTCTTAGCTATTGGTGCAGCTACTTTTGATCCACTTCCCATATGCTCTGCAACGACTGTCAGTGCAAATCTAGGATTATCATAAGGTGCAAAACCTGTAAATATAGAATGGTCTCTGAGTTTATAAAGTAATTCTTCATTCTTAATTACACCTTTTTCACTCTCTCTTTCTTTCAAACTTATTTTTCTCACTTGAGAAGTTCCTGTCTTTCCTGCCATTTGTTTTAAGCCATTTAATCTAGAACGAAAAGCAGTTCCTTGCGTGTCATTAACTACTGAAAACATTGATTCTTTAATAAATTCTAAATTTTTTTCACTAATATTTAAACTTTCAAATTCTTTTTTCCTAAAAATTATACTTGGGATTATATTTTTACCTGTTGCTAGCCGAGCTGTCATCAAAGTCATCTGGAGTGGAGTTGATAAAGTAAAACCTTGTCCAATAACAGTATTTAAGGTTTCACCTTTTTGCCATTTACCCCCCCTATTCTGTATTTTCCATTCACTATCCGGCATAATTCCTTTCAATTCATTTGGTATATCAATACCAGTTATACTTCCGTATGAAAACTTATTTGAAAAGCTGGCTAATCTGTCAATCTTAATTTCTTTAGCTAGGTTGTAAAAATAACAATCACATGATTTTTTTATTGCGCCCATCAAATCAACATTTCCGTGACCTTCTTTTTTCCAACAATGAAACTTTCTATTTCCAAAAGAGATATGACCAGAACAAAAAAATTTTTTATTTCTGTTAAAACCTTCATTTTCTAAAACATGTAAGGCTGTAATTAATTTGTATGTAGAACCTGGTGAATATAAACCAGCAATACAACGATTAAGTAGAGGATTAAACTCATCTAAAAGTAATTTATTCCAATCTTCTCTGCTGACTCCATTGCTAAATTCGTTGTTATTAAATGAAGGAGAGGAAACTAAACAATTTACTCCTCCATTTTTACAATCAATTAATACAACAGCACCACTAATTCCTTGCATTTCAAAATATGCTTTTTTTTGAAGTTCGCTTATTAAAAAAGTTTTTATATTACCACCAGGAGTTGCATTTTTTTTATTAAGTTCTTTCTTAATAACTCCTTTGGAATTTGTTTCAAATTTTATCCATCCATCTGATCCAAGGAGTTTATTATCTAACTCCTTCTCAATACCTGAAATTCCAAACTTTAAATTCGAAAGTTTCTTTTTAGTGACATTTTTTTTGTATCCAACATAACCTAAAACATGTGAAAAAATTAAATCTTCATTATAATTTCTAACCTTTTCTTTCGTAATAATTAGATATGGAAATTTATTTTTCATAAACTCAAAAAACTCTAATTCATTCCAACTTAAATTTCTTTTAATTGTAATAAAATCAGATAGATCTTGTTCTTTAAGGTTAGAGTTTATTTCACCTAAATCACCTTGTGAAAATTTTATATGATCTCTTAACTTGTAAATATATTTATTAATGAGATTTTTTTTGTCTTTTATAATACTTAATTGATAATCAATTCTATTAGAAGCAATTGGATTATCATACAAATCGTATATTGTTCCTCTCTCTGGGTACAAAATTTTTAATTTAGTGCGATTAAGATCTGATAATTTTCCATACTTTGATTTCTGAAGTATTTGAAGATAAAATAACTTTCCAAAAACAAGAGTTGTAAAAAATGATTTAGAAGCACCCAAGATAAATGCTCTTCTTCTATTTTTTTTCTCAATATTTACATCTCTACTAATCATAACTTCTAAACCTTAAACTCAATTTATTAACAATTGAAAAAAATAGAGGAAACAATGCTATGCTAAAAATATAACTTATTGTAATATTTTTGAAACTAGTCTCTTCATCGCTAAAAGATAACTTAAAAAATAAAAAAATTGAAATATATGCAGTCAAACTGAGAATAAATTTTATCCATGTTTCTTTAAATTCATTAGAAATCAATTCATTGAACTTTCTTCTATGTGAATATTGTGTAATTAAAAAAAAAACACTTGTTATTCCCACAATATCACTTTGGATCAAATCGTAAAGTGTACAGAGTATAAAAATTGATAATGGTGGGAACTTCCTGAAGTCACTAGCTATCCAACAATATAAAATGGTAACAAACATATAAGGTTTAATAATTTGATTTTCAAAAAAATAATTCGGAGTAAATTCAAGAAATATAAATAGGATTACAAATAAATAAGGTAAGGACTTAAAAATAAAATTATGTAGCATTTTTAAACTAGCTAGTCTTTAAATTCTTTTTTGAAATTGTAGATCAAAACATTAACATAAATTGAATCAGTTCTTTTTGCAAATGGGATAATAAATACTTCATTTAATGTTTTAAAAACTCTCCCAATTCTTATTCCTTCCTTAAAGTATCCTGCGGCGTCAGTTGAGACAACAATCTCATCATGTATCAAATCAAATTTTTTTTCAATGTGTTTTAATTGTAAGTTATTTCCTTTTCCCTCAACAAAAAAGGATTTCTTTGTATTCACTGATACAACTGGAATTACTGAATTTTCATTTGCTAATGATAAAACTTTTGACGAGCTATTTCCCATCTCAATTATTCTACCAATCATCCCTTTTTCATTAAATACTATATCATTAATTTTCAAGCCATCAGTTTTGCCTGCATCAATATAGAAAGATGAACCATGATCTTTAAAAGCATCGATGATTATTCTCGCAGTAATTTTCCTGACATAATTAACTTCATCAACTTTTAATAACTGCTTCAATCTATGATTTTCTAAAAGTAAAAAATTGTTTTTATCAATTTGCTTTTTTAAACTTTTATTCTCTTCAACTAAATGAACGTTAATTTTTTTTGAATCTTTTAGGTCTTTAAAATACATCAAAGAATTATTAATTACTTGAAAGGGCTTACCAACTGCAATAAAAAAAGGTTCGCATAATGAAATAGTGTTGTATCTTATGGTTTGAATAAAAGAATTTTTTGTA
>MDTB01213213.1_pt1 | contig 12619 bp, 12 predicted proteins | sample 811161 | NCBI WGS metagenome assembly MDTB01 (sample SAMN05326650, study PRJNA326480) | marine metagenome | isolation source: seawater | place: Mediterranean Sea | collected 2009 | reverse complement strand
ACGTGTCAATTAAATCGATGCCGTTACGGCCATTGAACAATCGAAAGACGCCATTTGTTTCGTCGACGATACGGCGGCAATAAAGCGCATCACCTTCGGCCTTCAGGATGCTGATTTGCGGATGCCGGCGGTTAAGCTCGACCAGGGCTGCATTCTCCAGGCCGATGCCGATATATTCCGGCGCGTTTTGAATCCCCATGGGGATGGCGGCGGTATCGGCAACCGCGCCAAAAAAGTCAATTAAGGCCGCACTGCTGGCGCTTTTGACCGGTGGTGGCTGCATCACGGCCCAACCGGCGCCTTCGTCTGCGGCAGCGGCAATCATAGCTTTTTGGCCGTGCACGGTATTTTCCGAAACGGTCACACTGACGGGGACGCGGCCAGCGGTGTCGGCCAGTGTCCATGCCATCAGCTGGCGTTTTTCATCGGTGCTCAGTTTATGACATTCGCTGGCCAATCCACCGATGGCCAATCCATGGGCACCGGCGGCAATGCATCCGTCAACCTGACGCCGATGAGCTGCCCGATCAAGCGCCCCGGTTTGATCAAAAAAAGCATATAGCATTGGGTAAACGCCGGCGGTGATAGCAGCGGTCATTTGGCTGATCTCCTCAGTGCGCAGCAGGGCATGGTGGCCCGCCAGGCGCAGTTATTTTTCGTCCGGTGCAAGCGAAGATGGTCATGGCGCTATCATCCATGCGATAGTTGCATTCGCAAACACAATTATCGGAGTGCAGCAAGCGCATGGACGGCATCAAAGCCCTGACGTTTGATACCGGTGGCACCATCTTGGATTGGCACACCGGCTTTCGCAATAGCTTGGCGGCAGCAGGTGAGACATACGGTGAAACCCGCGATTGGGCGGACATGGCCAATCAAATTCGCCGGGCCGCATTGAAACGGATGCTAAATCTCGGCAAGGATGCAGCCCCGAGCTATAACTTTGACGGTGCCCATAGGGCCACCGTCGATGAGGTTTTGGCCGCCAATGAAATGGACATGCTGAGCGATCCCGAGCGCCACTGGATTGCCTATGATGTGCCCCATAACTTCAAATGCTGGAGCGACTTCCCGGCAGTGTTGCCGCGGCTTCGGCGGCGCTTCATTTGTGCCTCATTCACGATTTTAAGCTTTCGGATTATCATCGACACGGCCCGCGCCAATGGCTTGAGCTGGGATGCCGTGATCTCGTGTGAGGCAATCGGTAAGTATAAGCCGCTGCCTGAAGCCTATCTTATGGCGGCGCATTTTTTGCAACTGGAGCCGGCGCAAATTTGTATGGTCGCGTGCCATAATTTTGATCTTGATGCGGCCAAAGCGGTCGGTTTTAAAACCGCCTTCGTGCGCCGCCCGGATGAATGGGGCAGTGCCGGTGCTCCGGACCCGACACCGAACCCGGCGCATGACATTATAGTCGATGATTTTCCGACTTTGGTCGCCCAACTTGGGGCCTAAACCGCTGTCATGACCGAGATCAACTTCTACCACCTGACCTTCAGTCCGTTAGAACGGGCCTTGCCCAAACTGCTTGAACGCACTTTGGAAGGTGGTAAACGCGCGCTGGTATTGGCCGCAAGCGAGGCCCGGGTTGATGCCCTAAATAGTCAGTTATGGACCTATGAGGAACGCGGTTGGCTGCCCCATGGCAGCGCCAAGGATGGCCATGCCGAGCAGCAGCCAATCTGGCTTACCGACAGCATCGAAAACCCCAACGGGGCAAGCTTTTTGTTTTTAACCGACGGCAGTGAGCATCCGGAAGTTGCTGCATTTGAACGTGTTTTTGAGCTATTTGACGGCCGTGACGATGCGGCTGTTCAGGCGGCGCGCGATCGATGGAAACGCTACCGAGAGGCTGGTCACACGCTTGCCTATTGGCGTCAAGACGACGATGGCCGATGGGAAAAAGCAAATTAATCATGGGGCCGTTCCACAGCTAAGTGATGGTCAATAAATTAATCAAACCCTGAGAGTGAACAAATGTATGATTTTGGTGAGGTAATTGATCGACGCGGCAGCGACTCCACGAAATGGGATTATCGCGCGACGCCAAATGGGCCGCAACGATGGGACGCCGCCAACCCCGAGCATGGCGAAGATCAAGTCTTAGCGATGTGGGTCGCGGATATGGATTTTCGCTGCGCCCCAGGGATCATTGACGCCATTAAAAAACGCGCCGATCACGGCATTTTTGGCTATTCGGCAGCATCTGAAAGTTTTGATGAGGCGGTGGCTCAATGGTTTGCCAAGCGCCATGATTGGCAAATCGATCGAGAGCATATTGTGCGCACGGCAGGGGTTGTGCCGGCGCTTCATTTTGCCGTTCGAGCATTTTGCCAAGCAGGCGATAAAGTGTTGGTTCAACGGCCTGTCTATTATCCGTTTTTTAGAGCCATCAAAAATGGCGGCTGTGAAATTGTTTCCAATGATTTGATCTATGTTGATGGTCACTATGCCATGGACTTTGATAACCTTGAACGGAAATGCGCGGACCCTGCCGTGACCCTGGCGATCCTGTGCTCGCCACATAATCCTGTCGGTCGCATTTGGACGGCCGCCGAACTTACCCGCTTTGGTGAGATTTGCAGCAAGCATGGGGTGCGGGTGATCGCCGATGAAATTCATGGCGATTTGATTCTGCCGGGACAAAGCTTTTGCCCTTATGGGACGTTAGCGCCGGCGTTAAGTGAGGCCGCAATCATTTGTACGGCGGCGACCAAGACGTTCAATCTCGCGGGTTTGCACCTGTCAAATATTGTTATCGCAAATGCTGCTGATCGGGCGCTGTATAAGCAGACAATGGTCGAAGTGGGCATGTCGCCTGGTTTGGATCCGCTTGCGCTGGCGGGAATTGAAGCCGCCTATCGCCAGGGCGATGACTGGCTTGATGCGATGTTGGTCTATCTGGATGATAACCGCCGTCTATTTGAAGATTTTTGCCGAACGCATTTGCCGGGCACGGTCGTCTCACCGTTGCAGGGGACGTATCTGATTTGGGTTGATTTTCGCTCTTGGCAGCTAACCCATGAGGATCTTGATGCGCTGATGCTGGAGGAGGCCAAGCTTTATCTTGATACCGGTACATTGTTCGGTGACTTAGGCAGTGGCTTTCAGCGCTTCAATATTGCTTGTCCGCGATCCATCCTGCAGAAAGCACTTGATCGGTTGCGGCAGGTCGCGGTGGCGCGGAAAATTGTCCCCGCTTGAACCCACAGCCACTTGCCGCCACGCCATCGTCCAGCTATAACGCGGCGCGCCGAAGCGTTCGGCAGAGTTGCCCCTGACATACAATTGCACTGGAATTTATCTTATGGCCATCGAACATACGTTTTCGATCATCAAACCTGACGCCACCCGCCGCAATCTCACCGGCAAGATCAACGCTATGCTGGAAGATGCCGGCCTGCGAATTGTTGCCCAGCGCCGGATTCACATGAGCACGGCGCAAGCGCAAGCATTTTACGCGGTTCATGCCGAACGGCCGTTTTACAATGATCTGGTTTCCTTCATGACCTCAGGGCCCGTTGTGGTGCAGGTTCTCGAAGGTGAGGGCGCGATTGCGAAAAACCGTGAGGTCATGGGCGCGACCAATCCGGCAGAAGCAGCAGAAGGCACGATCCGCAAAACCTTTGCCGAAAACATCGAAGCCAATTCGGTTCACGGCTCGGACAGTGCGGAAAATGCGGCAATTGAGATTGCTTATTTTTTCGCCGGCACCGAAATCGTCGGCTGATCACAACACCCGTGAGTGACTTTGGCGCCCGTGAGTGACTTTGGCGCCTGTGGGTGATTTGGGCGCCGACGGGTGACGTGGGCGGTACAGAAAAAAAGCCGGCCCTCAAAAGGGACCGGCTTCTTTGTTTCCGCAATTTTGGCAGTTTACAGCAAGAAAAATGCCATCAATACCAGGCTGATGATTACCAGAATCGTCGACCATTTAAAAAATGCGATGAAATGATTATAGCTGCCCCATTGCTCACGGCTGGTAGGGTGGTTAGCCATTTTTTCAGCGTCCATCAACGTCTCCCAACGTTGGTTAAAAGTTGCCGTTATGGTACGCATTCCGCGTCCATGGCGCAAGCATTTGAATGTTTATTTTTAACCGATTAGCAATTTTTCCATTGCTCACACAGGGGGATTGATAAGGCTGCCTAACCTGGCCCGGGCCTGGGCTGTTTTATCATCATCGGCGACATTGATACGGCCACTGGCAAGCCAGGCCAGCGCCTGTGGATAAATACGATGCTCTTCGGCCAGAATCCGTTTTGCCAGGTGAGCTTCATCATCATCCGGCAACACCGGAACAGCTGCTTGCACGATGATTGGACCGTCATCAAGCTCGGGAGTGACAAGATGCACGGTGCAGCCGCTGATGGTGACACCGGCGGCCAGGGCTTGGGCATGGACATTCCGGCCTTTGAACGCCGGTAACAGGGACGGGTGGATGTTTAACATTCGGCCGGCCCACAGGCGGACAAAATCGGCCGTTAAAATCCGCATGAAGCCGGCCAGACAAACATACTCGATCTTAAATTCAGCAAGGCTGGCCGCCAGCGCCGCTTCAAAGCTGCTGCGGTCGGCAAAGTCATGGTGACTGATAACTTTTACCGGGATCCCTGCCTTGTTGGCGCGTTCAATGCCATAGGCGGTGGCGACGTTGGACAGCACCAAGGCGATTTCAGCGGGATAGTTCGGGGCATGTGCGGCATCGATCAGTGATTGCAGATTACTGCCACTACCCGAGATCAGAACCGCAACACGTCGTTTGTTTCCAGCTGCGCTCATTGTGGCCACGTAACGTCCATATTTTCCAACATCACAGCCGGCATGTCAGACTGCCGTGCCGTTATCCGGCCAATCGTGAAAACCCGCTCACCGGCCGCTTCAACCGCTGCCGAGATTGCCGCCACATCTGTTTCCGGTACCATCATCATCATGCCAATACCGCAATTAAAGGTTCGGGCCATTTCCGCCGCAGCGATGCCGCCGCTGGCAGCCAGCCATTTGAAAACAGGCGGCACATCCCAGGCGGTGCAGTCTAATACCGCGGTCAAATCATCGGCGTAAACCCGAGGTGGGTTTTCAATCAGCCCGCCGCCGGTGATATGCGCAAGGCCGTGCACGCGGCCGGCGTTGAGGGCGGCAGTTACCGCCGTGACATAAATGCGTGTTGGCGTCAGCAAGGCACCGGCAAGGCTTTGCGCGGCGGCAAAAGGCGCCGGGTCCGCATAATTTAGGCCGCTACCCGCAACAACTCGGCGTACCAACGAGAAACCGTTGGCATGCACCCCATTGGCCGCCAAACCCAGGATCACATCGCCTTGCTTGACCTGACCTGGTTGGATCAGATCAGCGCGTTCGGCGGCGCCGACAGCAAAGCCTGCTAAATCATAATCGCCTGGCTTATATAGGCCGGGCATTTCAGCAGTTTCACCGCCAATCAATGCCGCGCCTGCTTGCCGGCAGCCTTCGGCAATACCAGCGACCACATCACGCGCAACCTCGACCGAGAGTTTTGAGGTGGCGTAATAGTCAAGAAAAAACAATGGCTTGCCGCCTTGAACAACCAAATCATTGACACACATGGCCACCAAATCGATGCCAACGGTTTGGTGTTGGCCGCTTTCAATGGCGACCATTAATTTGGTGCCAACACCGTCGGTGGCGGCCAGTAAGATTGGATCGCTGAAACCGGCGGCGCGCAGATCAAATAGCCCGCCAAAGCCGCCGATCTCGCCATCTGCGCCCGCACGCTGTGTTGATTTAACCAAGGGTTTTATGGTTTCAACCAACGCCTCACCGGCGTCAATATCAACGCCGGCATCGCGATAGGTCAGCGGCCGGTTGCCGCCAGATGCGCTTGCAGTGGTGTCGTTCGTCGCCATTGGGTATAACCTTACAGTGTCGGCTTTGGCGTTGCCTTTAAATCGCCTTCTGTGGCTGTTATGCCGAGGCTGTGATAAACGAGCAAGTAAAGAGTGGGTCCAATGGCCTTGCGAAGTGAAATGCGACGATCGATTTACCAATCCGCACGGGTGCTGTTGTTGGCCTTGTTGGTCGCGGCTGTTTGGCCTGTGGGCGCAGGTCATGCCGATGGACAACGGATCTTCATCGTCACGGATATTGTCGTTGATGAAACCGCAGAAACCGCCGTTGCAGCCCGCGCTATGGCCGAGATGGCAGGCCGCCGGGCGGCGTTAACGCGTTTGCTGAAAAGACTGACCCGCAGCACCGATTGGTCACGCCTGCCGGAACTGGAGCCGAATGACATTCTTGACTTGCTGAAAGGGCACAGTGTACGCGATGAAAAAACCTCGGCGGTGCGCTACTTGGGGCGGCTTGATTTCGCCTTCCGGCCGGCAGCGATTCGCCAGCTCTTAGATAATTATGATTTGGCATTTGCCGAAACCGAGAGCACGCCGGTTCTGATTGTGCCTATTTTTCGCGGCCGGCAAGGCGATATTCTATGGGCCGAGGATAATCCCTGGTATGACGTCTTTTTAAAAGCTGAAGAAAGTGACGGACTGGTTCCCTTGATGCTGCCCTATCGGGAGCTGGCCGATATGCAGAGCCTTTCATTGCAGACCGCCTTGAAAGCAGATTCAGCCGATTTAGCACCTTTGACCGAACGCTACGCGACCGAGCGGGCCGCTTATGTGATCGCAACAGTAAGACCCGCTACCGATGAGCAGGGGCAAACTCTTGAGCTGAAAGTGATTGAGCGCAATGAAACTGGCGAAGAATCGATTGCCACTGAAGACCTTGGTGCGGTTCAAGATAACATGCTTGTTGAGCGTTTAACGACCGCTGCGGTGCGCGCCCGGATAGCGATTGAAGATTTTTGGAAACAACGCAATGAAGTGCGCTTAGACATTGAAAGCCGGGTGACGGTGGTTGTTCCGATAACCGATTACCAGGCCTGGCTGCAACTTGGCAAAAGCCTTGATAATGTTGCCGGGTTGCGGCGCTGGTCGGTGGTCCAACTGGGACAAAAAGAAGCTGTGATTGATTTGTGGACCAATGGCGGCATCGAGCAATTGCGGTTAGCCTTGAACCATGAACAGCTGCAGTTGGCACCAGGGCCAGTTGATTGGTATCTGTTGCCGCGTGATAAGGCGGCACTACCGAACCGGCAGCAGCCGGCCACCGCAGACACGAACCAACCACAACAAACCGATACCGTACCTGCGACTGGAAACAAATCATGAGTGCGCGCGGCAGGTTAATTTTCTGGCTGGTCTTCCTGGGGGTTTTGGTTTTCGCCTTAACGACCCTGCGTGAGGTGATGTTGCCATTTGTGGCCGGCTTGGCGATTGCCTATTTTCTTGATCCGCTGGTTGATAGATTTGAAAAATTTGGGCTGAGCCGAACGCTTTCAACCTCCATTGTCTTGCTGTTGTTTTTTGTGGCCGCCATTGGTGTGTTGCTGTTAATCGCGCCTGTGTTGCAAAGCCAAATCGCAAAGTTAGTCGAAGCGGCCCCTGGATATATTGAAAAATTACGGCAGGTTTTGGCACCTGTTCTTTCCGAGATTGCCGAGATTGCCGGCAATGACCCGTTTGCCGATTTGCCGTCTATTGCCGGTAAGTTGGCGCGCATCGTGAGTGATTTGCTTGGCCGTGTGGTATCCGGTGGAATTGCCATTGCGAACCTGTTGTCCTTGCTTTTCATCACCCCTGTTGTGGCGTTCTACTTGCTGCGGGATTGGGACCGTATGATCGCCAAGATCGATGGTTGGTTGCCGAAGGCGCAGGCAGCGGTGATCCGGCTGCAAGCACGTGAGGTTGACCGCACGTTAGCTGGATTTGTGCGCGGTCAAGGTACGGTATGCCTGTGTCTTGGGATTTTTTATGCGATCACCTTAAGTCTTGCCGGTTTGCAGTTTGGCCTGGTCATTGGGGTTTTTTCAGGACTGATTTCTTTCATTCCGTTTGTTGGTGCCTTGCTTGGCGGCGCGGTTAGCATCGGTCTGGCTTTGTTGCAATTTGATGATCTGACCTGGGTCGGAGTGGTTTTCGCCATTTTTGTGGTTGGGCAAATCTTAGAGGGCAATTTTTTAACCCCGCGGCTGGTTGGCGAGGCTGTTGGCTTGCATCCTGTCTGGATCATTTTTGCCTTGCTTGCAGGCGGTGCCCTGTTTGGCTTCTTAGGGGTTTTGGTTGCCGTTCCGGCGATCGCGGTCATTGGCGTCTTGGCGCGCTTTGCGCTGGCGCAATATTTAGAAAGCCAGCTTCATCTCACCAGCACCCAAGCACCACCTGTCGCCGTTAACGCTGACGGCGATCAGGAGATCAAGTCGCCGGTAAACAAACCTGCCGATGAGTAATTTGGATCAGCTACCGTTAAATTTGCCGCATCGTCCGGCACTGGGCCGCGATGACTTTCTGATGGCCGACTGTAATGCCGACGCGGTTGCGTGGATTGATCGCTGGCCCGCCTGGCCGGGGGTTTTGCCGGGGGTGGCCATTCACGGACCGGCGGCGGCCGGCAAAAGCCATCTGGCCGCTGTTTGGCAAACAGCCTCAAAGGCAGTCTATGTTGACGCGACCCGGCTGCGCGGCGATCAGGTGCGCGGCGATTTACAAGATCACCGCCATGTCATCATTGATAATTTAGATAACACCGCAAACCCGGAGGCGGTATTTCACCTTTTCAACCTGGTTGTCGAACGTCAGGGCTCGCTGCTGGTGCTATCGCGGCAGGCACCTGGTCGCTTAAACCTTGGCTTGAATGATCTGCAATCACGGTTGGCTCTGCTGCAGGCGGTGGCCATTCGTGCGCCGGATGAAGCGCTTTTGGCCGAGCTGATGCGGAAACTATTTCGAGATCGTCAACTGCGTGCTGACGATGATGTGATTGACTACTTGTTGCGGCGCATGGAACGTTCGTTTGCCGCCGTTAACGCAATTGTTGCACAGTTGGATCAAACAGCCTTGGCGCATCATCGAAAGGTTACTTTAAGCTTGGCGCGACAAGTGCTAAGCCAACACAGATTTAACGAATAAAAAGGGGGATTTGATATGGATTTAGGGATTACAGGGAAAAGCGCGCTGGTGTGTGCCGCAAGCAAAGGCTTGGGCCGCGGCTGCGCAACATCGCTGGCACGTGAGGGTGTCAATGTGACGATCTGCTCGCGCACCGAGACCGATATTAATCGCACCGCTGAGGAAATTTCCGCTGCGACCGGTGCCAAAGTGACAGCCGTTGCCTGTGATATCACGACCCCTGAAGGCCGCGAGAAGGCTCTGGCTGCTGCCGGCTCAATTGATATTCTTGTGAACAATGCCGGTGGCCCGCCACCTGGTGACTTCCGTGATTGGACACCGGAAGATTGGCATGCGGCGGTTAATGCCAACATGATTACCGCGATTGAACTGATCAAACACACCATTGATCCGATGATCGAGCGCAAATTTGGGCGCATCGTGAATATCACCTCAGGATCAGTAAAATCACCGATTTCGATCCTTGGTTTGTCAAACGGCGCGCGCACCGGCTTGACCGGTTTTGCGGCCGGGTTGGCGCGTGAAGCGGCGGTTCATAATGTGACCATCAACGGTCTTTTGCCGGGGCCGTTTAACACCGATAGGCTGCGCGGGAATATGCAAGTGCAAGCTGATCGTGCCGGCAAAGATTTTGATGAATTTTTTGCCCAGCAGGCATCGTTAAACCCTGCCGGACGGTTTGGCACCGCTGAAGAATTTGGCGAAGCTTGCGCCTTTTTATGCAGCGCCCAAGCCGGTTACATCGTTGGTCAAAACTTACTTCTGGATGGCGGTGCATTCAGAAGTTCAATCTGAGTCTGGGAGCAAGCCATGGTGCGCAAATCGGTTGCCAGCCAACAGCCGATTAAAATGTCCATCGAGCCGTCGTCAGCGGAGCGATTCATTAACCGTGAGCTATCATGGCTTGCTTTCAATTTTCGAGTCCTCGAAGAAGCGAGCAATGGCAGTTACCCGCTGCTGGAAAGATTGCGGTTTGTTTCTATTTCCAGCGCTAACTTAGATGAATTTTATATGGTCCGCGTGGCCGGACTAAAGGGTCAAACCCATGCCGGCGTGGTCGATGCCAGTGCCGATGGACGCACCCCGGTACAACAGCTTGGCGCGATCAGCGTCGATGTTGTCGAGCTGCTGCAAGAGCAACAGGCAAGTTTTCGCGAACTCCGCAAAGAGTTAACAAAAGCTGACTTCCACTTGGTTGATGAACGCGGTTTGGGCGATGACGAGAAAGACTGGTTGGAGGCGTATTTTCTGGCACAAATCTTTCCGGCGCTGACCCCACTGGCGATTGATCCGGCGCATCCTTTCCCGTTTATTCCCAACCGTGGGGTTTGCCTGGCGCTGCAGTTGGCGCGCCCGGATCACGATGAAAAATTAATGGCCCTGGTTCCCCTGCCGGCGAAAATTCCACGTTTCATTCGGTTGTCCGGGCAAGTGTCGCGGTTTGTCGCTGTCGAACATGCGATTTTGATGTCCCTGGAACATATTTTCCCAGGCTTCAAATTGGAAGGGCAGGGCGTCTTCCGAATCCTGCGTGACAGCGAAATGGAAGTTGATGAAGAAGCCGAAGACTTGGTGCGGTCATTTGAAAGCGCCCTCAGAGCGCGCCGTCGCGGGCATGTTATTCGCTTGGATTTAGACAGCCACATGCCTGCAAGTCTGAAGCAATTTGTGGCCGATCAATTGCAAGTTTCGGCGGAAGATATTTTCGAGCTAGCCGAAATGGTCGGACAGGCCGACCTTGAGCAGTTAATTGTCGGCGAGCGAAGCGATTTGCTTTGGCACCCGTTCAGTGCTCGATTTCCAGAACGTATCAGAGATTTTCAAGGTGACTGCCTGGCGGCCATTCGGGCCAAGGACATCGTTGTTCACCACCCCTATGAAAGCTTTGATGTGGTGCTGCAGTTTTTGCGACAGGCGGCCAGTGATCCCGATGTGATTGCGATAAAACAAACACTTTATCGTACCACCCAAGATTCCCAGATTGTACGGGCGCTGATCGAAGCTGCTGAAAGCGGTAAATCGGTCACCGCCATGATTGAGTTAAAAGCCCGCTTTGATGAGGAAGCAAACATTCAGCTGGCCCGTGATTTGGAACGCGCCGGGGTGCAGGTCGTATTCGGCCTGGTTGGCTTAAAAACCCATGCGAAAATTTCCCTTGTGGTGCGCCGTGAAGGCCAGAACCTGCGCAGCTATGCACATTTTGGGACCGGTAATTACCATCCCGTTACGGCAAAAATTTATACCGATATCTCGTTTTTCACCTGCGAGCCGGCATTTTGCCGTGATGCTGTTCGGCTATTCAACTTCATGACCGGGTATGCAAAACCGGACATCATGGAAAAGCTATCGGCCTCGCCGATCTCATTGAAAGAAACGGTCGATGCATTGATTGATGCTGAGATTGCCCATGCTGAAGCGGGCCGCCCGGCATCGATTTGGATGAAGTTAAATTCACTCGTCGATCCCAGCATCATCGATCATTTGTACCAGGCATCGAATGCCGGCGTCTCGATTGACCTGGTGGTGCGCGGCATTTGTTGCCTGCGCCCGGGGGTTGCCGGCTTGTCAGAAAATATACGTGTTCGCAGTATTATCGGCAGGTTCTTGGAACATGCGCGGATTATCTGTGTTGGCAACGGCTATGAAATGCCGGCCGACAAAGCTAAGGTCTTCATTTCCTCGGCTGACTTAATGCCGCGGAATTTATACCGCCGCGTTGAGCATTTAGTACCGATTGAAAACCTTACCGTACACCGCCAAATTCTTAACCAAATCATGGTTGCCAATTTGCGCGATGAGACAAATACCTGGGTTCTTGATGCGGATGGTCGCTATCATCGGCTCGCTTTCGACGAAACCGGCTTTTCTGCGCATCTTTATTTCATGACCAACCCCAGTCTCTCCGGCCGTGGCAGCGCCCTTGAAAGTGGCGCACAGGCAAAGACTGATTTGCAGGCACCCTCAAAATGAAAATGACGATCGGCAGCAAAAGCCAAAAAAGCAATCAAGCTGACTTGCCATTTCATGATCGCATTGCCGTCATTGATGTTGGCTCAAATTCAATTCGCTTGGTCATTTATGAGCACAGCGGCCGAATGCCGATTCCGATCTTCAACGAAAAGTCATTATGTGGTCTTGGCGCTGGTGTGGCGGCGACAGGGCGCTTGTCCTCGGAGGCTATGGCTGCGGCAATGCAATGCTTGGCGCGATTTCGACTGTTGCTGCAAGAGCTTGCGGTAATTCGTGTTGATGTGTTCGCAACGGCGGCTATTCGGGACGCCATCAATGGCCGCGATTTTACCCGCCAGGTTAAAAAGAAACTTGGTTTCAACATCAGCATTCTTACCGGGGGTGACGAAGCGAAATTCTCGGCCCTCGGGGTGCTCAGTGCGATCCCCGATGCAAATGGCATTGTCGGCGATTTAGGTGGCGGCAGTTTGGAACTTGTGGATGTGGCCGCCGGTGTTGCCGGTCAGGGCGCGACATTAGCGCTTGGCCCGCTGCGTCTGGAAGCGCTTGGCGATATTGGCCGACATGACCTACAAGCACATATCGATTCAAACCTGGCAACGGTACCCTGGCTGCAAGCACCGTCACGGCGTATTTTTTATGCGGTT
>MDTB01002782.1_pt1 | contig 12619 bp, 8 predicted proteins | sample 811161 | NCBI WGS metagenome assembly MDTB01 (sample SAMN05326650, study PRJNA326480) | marine metagenome | isolation source: seawater | place: Mediterranean Sea | collected 2009 | reverse complement strand
TTGGCGTTTTATGATTATAAGCGCCGATTTTCAACAGCGCCTGTATTTGGTCATCGGTCAGCGCCGTCCCCATAGGTGCAACCGCCCCCTTAAACCCTGCGTCATGACAGGCAATCACATCTAAATAGCCCTCAACGACAATCGGCGTATGTCCTTCGCGGCTTGCTTTGCGCACTTGATATTCGCCGTATAAGGTGTGGCTTTTATTAAAAAGCGGGCTGTCTGATCCATTAATATATTTCGGCGGGGTGTAACTCTCACTATGTGCAGGAAAACCCGCCGCGCTGCGCACATGATCTGGCAAAATACGCCCGCCAAATGTAACAACGCGCCCTTTACGATCAAGCACGGGGAACATAATGCGCTCCCTAAAAAAGGCGTATGGCTTGCCGTCTTTTTTACTTGCGCGGCACAGCCCCGATTCAATCATTTGCTGTTCATCATAGCCTTGCGTCTTTAGAAATTTCGGCAGCCCCTGCCCATCTAAAGGTGCGCAGCCAATCATAAAGCTCGAAAGCATACTGCGCGAAACGCCGCGCCCAACCAGATAATCAAGGAAGACTTTATTCTCGCCAGTGTAAAGCTGCTGACAAAACCAGCTCGCCGCATCATCCATTAATTCATACAGCCCCTTACGTTGCTGTTCATAATGAAAGTCCGCTGCCGTTTGCTGCTTTTGGATCGGCATTGGAATGCCCGCCTTGTCAGCCAGCTGCTCCACAGCTTCAGGGAAAGGGGTATTATCATGATCAACCAAAAACCGTATTGCATCGCCATGTGCGCCGCAGCCAAAACAGTGATAAAACTGTTTTTCATCATTCACATAAAATGAAGGGGTCTTTTCTTTATGAAACGGACAGCAGCCCTTAAACTCACGCCCAGCGCGCGTCAGCTTCATACGCTGCCTAAGAATATCAGACAGTGTCAGATTATCGCGAATCTGATCTAAAAATTGTGGCGTAAATTTACTCATAGCTATGATTTAGCAAGAACCAACGCCCTTGCCTAGTGGGTTTATCACTTTAAGAAGGTTTTATTAACCGAGCTTCTCTTTAACGACAGAACTTGCAAGCGTCATATCCAGCTTACCCGCATATTGCGTTTTCAGCGCCGCCATAACTTTGCCCATGTCTTTTATGCTCTCTGCGCCGACTTCATCAATCAGGCCAGCAACTGCACTGCCAACTTCATCCGCAGAAAGTTGCTCTGGTAAGAAGCCTTGAATAACACTAATTTCTTCTTCTTCGCGCTCTGCAAGTTCAGGGCGTTTTGCCTCGTTATACATGCGTGAGGATTCTTGTCTCTGTTTAATCATTGACTGTAATAAAGATAAGACTTCTTCTTCTGAAATGCCGTCCTGACCGCTTGATGCGCGGGTGTTAATATCGCGCTCTTTAATCGCAGCTAAAATCAGGCGAATAGTCGAAAGCGACACGGTGTCTTTTTCTTTCATCGCAGTTTTCATTGCAGTGTTTATTGTCTGGCGAAGTTCTGGCATATCATTTTTCTTTTTGTATAAAGTTACGCATATAAGTTATATAGATCATCTCTGTCATAAACCGCCCCTTAAATGCAATAGAAAAAGTCACTTATCCGCGCTTTATCTCTCGCTTTCTTTATTTTCTGTACTCTAGGTTCATTTTTTCATGATTTTACGTATTGCTTTTTCTGGTAATATTTTCTATAAAGCCTATATGGTAAAAAAAGCAAAGCAACGCATCGGTATTTATGCAGGGTCTTTCGACCCCTTAACCCTTGGTCACATCGCGATGATTAAGGAAGCCGCCACTTTTGTTGATCGCCTGATTATATCCATCGGTATCAACCCCGACAAAACAGGGTTGTTCACCATTGATGAACGCGTGGCAATGATCCATAACGAAATTAAGGACGGCGCATTAAAAGGGATTAAAGGCTGTAAGTTACAAGCCAAAAGCTATGATTGCATGACTGTGAAATTTGCAGAAAATGTCGGCGCAACCGTGATGTTCCGTGGCCTACGCTCAGCCAATGATTTTAATGATGAACTTGGCCTTGCGCTAACGAACAAAGACCAAAACCCTGATATTAAAACTGCGTTTTTAATTACAGACCCAACGCTGACGGCTGTATCCTCAAGCATGGCTAAAGGCTTAATTCAAAATCAAGGCAAAGTCACAAGTTATCTTACCCCCGCAATTGAAAGCGCCACACGTGCAAAGCTTTCCTTATAAAAATATAAACCTTACTATGAGAAGTCGAATTTTGTAGCGCTAACGGCAGCTTGCTGCGGTCTGGGCGCCTCATCATTTTGGGTCAGGCCTTGATTGCCAATATCGCCGCTCGTCGACACGAATGCTGTTTGCAAATCCCCCATAGATGCATCAAAGCCCGTATCGATATCTCCCCACTCATCAAGTTCAGATAATTCATCGCCATCCGCGCCATAATCGACATCATCAGCTTCAGCATCCCCCACTTGATCTAAGTCAGCAGCAAAGGCTGCTCCGCCTATTTCTTCGCTAGGGTCTATCCCAACTTCTCCTTGCGCCGCACCTTCTGGCTTAGCAGCAGGCGCTTCTTTTACATCCTCTTGCGCGACGACGACAGCGTCCTTTTCAGAAAAAGCATCCTTAACATACTCATCATGTACATGCGATGGGCTTCGCCCTCTCTCATCAGATTCTAAGACAATTTCAAATATTTCTTCTTCGGCCTCATTACGCGCAACCTCTGCAGCCGCAGCGACTTCAGGTTCATCAGGAACCCGTTTAGTCCTCATATTACTTGGTGACCCCACCCGTTTCCGGTCAGCAATGCCATCATCAACATATATTGCTGCTTTCGCATTTAAATTATCAAGACACGCTGTTGCATCAACGTAAATCTTATCAATCTTACCATCACCATTAATGTCTTTTTCAATATATTTATAGCCAGGCACACCTTTTTCAGCCATGCTTTTTATCATTTCTTGATGGTCGCTTTTATACTCTTCAACGTCTAATATTGCTCCTATACCAGAAGCAGCCCCTAAACTGACAGTATCAGCCAGCCTACGTAGCCCCCTATCTACAGCTAAATCCAGAATATCCTCTCCTAATGAAGTGCGATTAACCCCAGTGACTTTCATCCCTTTCCTTATCGATTCATCATTAAGGTCCCCATCAATACCAGTCTTCAGTACATCGCCAATTTTATCGCGCGCAAGACCGCCAGGATCAAAGATTGCCTCCCCCGTAGTCAACGCAATATCAATGGCGCTAACATCAGGAATCCCCCCTCCTGTAGGCCGCTCCCCAACGACTTCTATAACCTCATAATCTTCTGGTGATGGCTTTTCAATTTGTTCTGACACTATTGCGGTGCTCCTCATATCTAAAGAGATTATAGTCAAAGAAAGTTAATATTAGATAAAAACATAGACCAAAGAACATACAAAAGCTGCAACAAACTTTGTTGTTGCCAGCCTACGCATAGTAGCTTATAAATTCCATCTCGGTACAACTTTTCACTTCTCAATGAAGGACTCACGATTATGCCGAGCCGCAAAGACATCCAATCCATCTGTATTATTGGCGCTGGCCCTATTATTATTGGGCAAGCCTGTGAATTTGATTATTCAGGGACGCAAGCCTGTAAAGCTTTAAAAGAAGAAGGCTATCGCATTGTTTTGATTAACTCAAACCCTGCAACAATCATGACAGACCCTGATTTGGCGGATGCCACATATATTGAGCCGATCACCCCCGAAGTTGTTGCCAAAATTTTGGAAAAAGAAAAACCTGATGCATTGCTACCCACTATGGGCGGGCAGACAGCATTGAATACAGCGTTATCTCTCGCCGATGACGGCACATTAGAGCGCCTTAACATTGAGCTTATCGGCGCTAACCAAGACGCAATTGAAAAAGCTGAAGACCGTCAAAAATTTCGCGACATCATGGATGAAATCGGCCTAGAAAGCGCCAAAAGTAAAACCGTACACAGTATCAGCGAAGCGCTTGATGGCCTCGATTTTATCGGCTTGCCTGCAATTATCCGTCCATCCTTTACCCTTGGCGGTACAGGCGGCGGCATTGCGTATAACCGTGAAGCATTTGAACGCATTGTCCGCGAAGGCTTAGATGCATCCCCCGTTACTGAAGTCTTAATTGAAGAATCGCTTTTAGGGTGGAAAGAATATGAAATGGAAGTCGTGCGCGATAAAGCCGACAACGCCATTATTATCTGTTCGATTGAGAATATCGACCCGATGGGCGTGCATACAGGCGATTCGATTACCGTTGCCCCTGCGATGACGCTCACCGATAAAGAATACCAAATCATGCGCAATGCATCACTTGCCGTTCTGCGTGCTATTGGCGTTGAAACTGGCGGCTCTAACGTTCAGTTTGCGGTTAACCCCGCCGACGGGCGCATGATTGTTATTGAAATGAACCCGCGCGTCTCACGCTCATCCGCGCTTGCATCCAAAGCCACAGGATTCCCCATTGCCCGCGTTGCCGCAAAACTAGCCGTTGGCTATACGCTTGATGAATTAAAGAACGAAATTACTGGCGGCAAAACCCCAGCATCGTTTGAGCCGAGCATTGATTACATCGTCACAAAAATACCGCGCTTTGCATTTGAAAAGTTCAAAGGCAGTGACACGACATTATCAACGGCGATGAAATCAGTCGGCGAAGCCATGGCTTTTGGCCGCTGCTTTGAAGAATCACTGCAAAAGGCGCTGCGCTCACTTGAAAAAGACCTCGATGGCCTTAATGACGTTGTTATCGGCTCGCCATCCCTTACTCAAGAACAGCCACACCCTGACCAAATTCGCGCAAAACTCTCCGAGCCTACGCCGACCCGCATATTATATATCGCGCAGGCTTTCCGTTACGGCATGAGCCTTGAGGACATCCACGCCATCACCAGTTTTGACCCGTGGTTCTTAGAGCGTATTCAAAACATTATAACAACAGAACAAAACATCATTAAAAACGGCTTGCCAAGCTGCCCAGAAGACTGGATGCACGTTAAGAAGATGGGCTTTTCTGACCGCCGCCTTGCGCAGCTTGTAAAAGTTAAAGAAGGTCAAGTCACCGCCGCGCGTACCAGCCACAATATTCACCCCATATACAAACGCATCGATAGCTGCGCGGGGGAATTACCATCCATAACCCCATATATGTATAGCTGCTATGAAGGTGACGGCATTAACCCCGCCCATAGCGAAGTTGACCCAAGCGCGGCAAAGAAAATCCTCATCCTTGGCGGCGGGCCAAACCGTATTGGTCAAGGCATTGAATTTGATTATTGCTGCGTTCATGCCGCCTATGCCTTAAAAGAAGCTGGCTTTGAAACCATCATGGTCAATTGTAACCCTGAAACCGTCTCAACCGACCCTGACACGTCAGACCGCCTGTATTTTGAGCCTCTCACCGCAGAGGACGTCATCGCGCTTATCCGCGCCGAGCAACAAAACGGCGAAGTTGTCGGCGCAATTGTGCAGCTTGGCGGACAAACACCGCTGAAGCTTTCTCACATATTATTAGAAGCAGGCATCCCGATTTTAGGCACTGACCCTGACGCAATTGATTTGGCAGAAGACCGTGAGCGTTTTCAAAAATTGCTCCATGAACTAGGCTTACAGCAGCCGCCAAACGCTCTTGCTTATTCCGCTGAAGAAGCGATTGAAAAAGCGCAGCATCTCGGTTTCCCACTAGTCATTCGCCCCTCCTATGTCCTTGGCGGCATGGGCATGGAAATCGTCCAAGATATGGACGGCCTTAAAAAATACATCAACGCCGCCGTCGAAGCATCAGACGGCGCGCCTGTATTGCTTGACCGCTACCTTAAACAAGCGACAGAAGTTGATGTCGATGTCCTCTGCGATGGCGAAGACAGCTACGTTGCTGGCATTATGGAGCATATTGAAGAAGCAGGCGTCCATTCAGGTGATAGCGCCTGCGTATTGCCGCCGCATTCCCTGCCTTACCGCACCGTCCGCGAACTTGAAAAGCAGTCTAAGAAACTTGCCAAAGCATTAAATGTTGTCGGCTTAATGAATGTACAATTTGCCTGTAAGAAAAACAAAGACACCGGCGAATTTGATATTTATATTTTAGAAGTCAACCCACGCGCATCGCGTACTGTACCGTTTGTAGCAAAAGCGACAGGCGTTCCCGTAGCCAAAATCGCGGCGCGGATCATGGCGGGGGAAAAATTAAAATCATTCCGTACGCAAGGCATGTTAAAAGGCATGGCGCCTGACCATTTAGCCGTAAAAGCGCCCGTCTTCCCGTTCTCGCGCTTTGCTGGCGTTGACCCGATACTCGGCCCTGAAATGAAATCAACAGGTGAAGTCATGGGGCTCGACATGGAAGTGGGACAGGCTTTTGCCAAAGCGCAAATGGGCGCCGGCATGACGCCGCCGCTTGCAGGTAAAGTGTTTTTATCCGTGAAAGATGAAGATAAAGACGCGTTATTAATCATTGCGCGTGAGCTTGAAGAAATGAAATTTGACCTTGTCGCAACCAGCGGCACATGCCAATTTTTAAAAATGAACGGCGTGCGCGTTGAACGCGTCAATAAAGTCATGGAAGGCCGCCCTAATATTATCGACCACATGATTAACGGCGATATTCATTTAATGATTAACACAACCAAAGGCACGCAAGCCCACGCAGATTCGCAGTCGATCCGCCGCACAGCATTAATGAACAAAGTGCCCTATTACACATTGCTCACCGCCGCGCGCGCAGGGGTGCAAGCCATACGCACCATGAGTAACAAACAAATTGATGTGAAGCCATTGCAAGATTATTTGGATGATGCGGCTTAAACGCCGCGTGGTTGATAAGGCGGCGCGACGATAACCTGCTGATCGTCATAAACATTTTGTTCCGTAATAATGTGGATACGGCTCGGCTTTTCAGGCAAATAGAACGAATAAATCGCGCCCATTAATGCATCGGCATATGAATGTTTATCACTGTAAAGCGATATGCTTTGTGTTTTGTCTTCACCAAGCATTTCATCAAGGTCATGTTCGCGCATTATATGTGCCGCCCCATATAAAATAACGGCGCGCTCATCGCCAGCAATATCTTGAATATTCGTAGCGATACGTTTGTTATCTTCACCAAGGCGCTGTTCAAAAAAGTCTTTATAAAGCTTTTCTAACCGCGCTTCAAAGCCAACATCAGAGAGTAGCTTTGAGTAGACAAATTTTTGTGTTGCGATAAATATTTCCATTGACGACATAGACGCATCAACGCCTTCTGTCGATAACAAGCCAACAAGCTCACCTGCAATCTCAAACAAAAGCTCCTTGCTGTCGTCGCCCATGCCAGATTCGCCGAGGCCTGGGTCAACAAAATGCATTTTTACGCCATGATCATTTAATGTGACGATCATATCTGCCATAAGGCTGTGATAATGACGTGTTTGTTCTTCGCTCCACCATAATGGTTTGATTTGCGCGGTAATCTCATCAATAAATTGATCTTTCGTTAGCGCCCCATTACTCAGGCTTTCAACTAAGTTCTGCATACCCTCTGGGTATTCAATCATGACATGCTTCACATCTGTATCAATGATTTGCTGGGTATTTTCTACGCCAAAGAAATAATCCCGAATACCGCCAACAGTGTGGTTGGTGTCGCCAAAGAAGGTATATTGTTTTTGCGGTAATAAATTCGTGTAATAATCGGCAGCAAGCACGGAAGACGAACGCTGCTCCATCATCTCAATATTTTTATCCGTAAGAATATTATTCAACCCATCTAAAGGGTTACCACTATCACTATATTGCGACAGGCCAATCGTCAGCGCCCCTGTGACGACAATTGCATTGAATGTGCCTGCAAGTACATTTGCCCCCGCGTTGCCGACGCGCAAAACGGCGCGCTGCCATAAAGGGCGCACTGTATTTTCAGCAAGCGGCTCGTTATTCTGCTCAGATTTCTTATTTTTTTGAAACAACATTTCTATCTCCACGCCCCATAAGGCACAACCTATTACAGCATGCAAGATAACAGCAGCAACTAATTATGTCAAATAAAAAGTGAGCGCCGTTTTGATTTACAATCTTAAAGAAATTTACGAGAGATAAAACTCTCATAACCATGCGCATGGGCACCTAACCAGCCTTGCGCAGCCATAATTTCTTGCGATGTTTTTAATGCCCCATGCTGCCAGACATGTTGGCACAGCCAATTTGTTATTGGCGTAAAATTACCTTCTGTCATTGCGCTGTTTAGCGCTTCTTCGCCATGTGATACGCTGAGAGATTCATATAAATGCAGCGCATAATGCTGCCCCATGAAATAATTGTCAAAATCGGTGAACTCGCCTGCAAACCAATGCGGGTCTTGTAATACGCCCGCGCGGGCATCTGGCGGTAAATGCCCCAAATAAGCAATGGAGGATTCGTTAAACGCCTGCGACAAATCTCCCACGCTCAGGCGTTGCGCTGCAAGCTGCTGCATGACGTCGTGCCGCGCAATGCCATGCAACGGATATTCAACAACATCCGCATTGGCGCGGTCTTTATATGCGCCGCGCGCCATTAACCGCATCAGCACCGCATCTGCGCTTATCGGCTTCGCGCCCTGCGTTTCTTCATCAATAACCCGCGACAAATAAGCCGCGAACCCCGCATTACGTGCAATGCCCTGTTCCCATATCAGCGCCATGGCTTCGTCCATATCGCGCCCTGCAACGCCGCTTAGCGTTTGCCCAGCCTTATTGCGCGGTAAGTTCTGGCGGTATAGGGCATGGCCAGCCTCATGCACCGCAGCTAAAATTGTTTTCAACGCATCATTTTCATCATAATGCATCGATATAAACACATCATCACCATAACCAAAGCACGCAGGGTGCGCCCCTTCGCGGTATGATAGGCGTAAAAAATCAACGCCCATATCATCCATGATGCGCTTAACAATACGCTCTTGAGCCTCTGGCACGATTCGCCATTTATCATGCGCCGCGTCCAGATTTAACGGCGCAGCTTTTAACAGCGCGGCATTTAATTTTATATAGCGCCGATAGCTATCCGCCATCAATATTTTAACATCTGCGCTATTCAGGCCGCGGCTTTGCAGCGCGAGTAGATCATCATAGCTTTTACCATGCGCGGCATCATTAAACTGCGCGGAGAGTAACGCATCAAACGGCGCACGCACAGCGTTAAAGTCATTTTGCGCGCGTGCCTTCTCCCAGCTCTGATAGCTGCGTATTTTATAAAAATTCAGCTTCGCTTCACGCCAGAGCGAAGCACCTTTATAATGCTGCGCCGCATGGGCAAGCGCACCATGTTCCTCGCCAATAGGCCCCTTATGCTGCGCCAACGCATTTTGTAATCCACGCCCGCGCAGCAAAGACACGCTGCGGATTTGGTTCACAAACAAACGCAGCCCAGAGACAAATGTCCCAAACACAGAATGTGAGGTCAATATTTGCCAGCGCAATTTATCATAGCGCTGCTGTAAATCCATATATTGATGCGTGTATATATCAAGCGTCTTACGCGCTTTATTATCCCTGTTCATTATTCATTCATAGCACAGCGCCCTAGAGTTGAAAAGCGGCGGTGAAACCTTGCCCCCAATGCACCTAAACTATTCCGAAAACTCTGCCATATCAGGGACGCGGCTAAAGGCAATTTTTGTGCCGACAAACCCCGCTTTGGTTTTGGGGGACACACCTATTTGCAGCGTTTCCGCGCCATATTTTTGGTTTAAATCATCCATCACTTGCGATAAAGCCGTATGGCGCTCTTGCTGTTTTTGCACATCTGCCGCGCCCAAATCAAACAAGTCAGGCGTAATATCTTCATTGCGGCATAAATCATACATCGCAATCGCAATTTTTACAGGCCGGTCACCGCTGCGCCGAAAATTAGCGTCGGCGATAATTTGCGCGGCAAGCCTGTCCCATAATTCTTCCAAAGCGTAAAGGAATGTGAAATTATCCTGCGCGGCTGCAAACTTCGCTTCCTGCGCCCACTTACTGCCAGATTGAAACCGCACAGAAAGGCTAAACCGCTTGGCATAGAACGCCTTACGCCGTAACCGCGTTGCGGCCTTAATCGTTAAACGCCGCCCAACCTTATACGCGGCATCCGGCGTGCGCAATTCTGGATCTAATACACGCGAATGACCAATGACGGAAGTTTTCGTTTGCTGATCGGGAATTTCATAGCCGCGCAGTCGATACCAAAAACGCTCCCCCTCAACGCTTCCCCATATGCGCCGCGCATGTTTGGGTGATATATGCCAGAGCTGCTCAACGCTCGTCACACCGCCACGCTCTAACCGTGCAGCTACGCCGGTATTGATCCCTGTTAAATCCGTCAGCGCCAAAGCAAACAGCCGTTCATGCATCGTATCCGGCGATAATATAGTCAGCCCATCAGGTTTTTGCATGTCCGTGGCGATTTTTGCCAAGTAAGAATTCGGCGCGATACCGATTGAACAACGCACATGCGCCCCAATATTCGCGCGCAGCCCCGCCTTTAAGCGCATCGCAACAGCTCTTGCTTGTTCTGGCGTACGTTTATTGGGCGGTAGGCGGCTAGACAGTTCATCCACCGACCATATTTTATTGATAGGCGTATGCTTAATCACCTCTTCAATGATTTTTTCATGGTATTCAACATATTTATCATGCCGCGCCGGCACGGTAATCAAGCCGGGGCACATTTCGCGTGCTTCCTTTATCCGCGTGCCCGTTTTAATGCCAAACGCCTTTGCCTCATAAGACGCCGCAATGGCGCAGGTATAATCAGTATCCATCGGTACAACAGCAACAGGCTTCCCGCGCAATTCAGGGCGCTCTTGCTGCTCAACGCTCGCAAAATAGCTGTTCAAATCAAAAAACAGCCATTTGCAGCTATTTAATTCAGGGGATTCTATCATCGCAAATACCACCAGCCACACATTATGTTCTTAATATGTTCCATTATAACCACATAAAAACAAACAAAACAAGAACAAAGTTTCGACATACCAGCTACCGCCCTTAATATAATATTTACCTCTATTGGCGATGATAGATGGAAGTGATAAACTTTTCATCGTAGACAGATTTTCAAGATCAACATATTTTAAGCAAAGATATCGAGGCGACATATGGATAGCGCAGCTAACAAACCGCAGACACTTAATGAAAGCCAGTTTTACATGTGGCGCACCCTTTTCGCCCTTGTCCATGCTGACCAAGTCGTCACGGATGAAGAACGTAAATTTATGGAGGGCGCGTTAGACAAGCTTACCTTGACCGATTATCAACGCTCCATTTTAGTATCCGACACCATGGAAGCCACAGATGTTGGCGAGATGTTCAAACGCATCACCGCCCAAAAAGACCGCACAGAATTTTTCCACCATGCACGTATATTAGTATGGTGCGATGGCGATTTTGACAAACAAGAACAAGAAATCCTGCAAAAGCTAGAGCGCACCCATGTCGCCGATGTCGACTTCGCCGCATTAATGACCGAAGTTAATCTCAGCTTTGATGACGAAGAAAAAGAAAACATGCTGCAAGAACACAAACAAATCGAAAAAGAAATCGATAGCGGCGGCAATGATAACCTGCTCAGCGCACTAAAAAAATTGTTTCGGCCTTATTAAGCCGTTAAAAAGAAATGCCATAAAGAAACAGCGCAACTTCATTCCAGTTGCGCTGTTTTTATATTTACAGTTTTCGGCCTCTATTCCCGCCCGCTTAACTTCTTCAAAATCTCCGTCGAAGGGCCGTCTGCCATGACACGGCCTTTATCAAGGAGGATGAGGCGGTCAACAAGCGGTAATAGCGACGTTCTGTGCGTGATAAGGATGAACGTCTTATCTTCGATAAATTCACGCAGCTTCGAACGCACGCGCAGCTCTAGCGCATTATCCATGCCGTTTGTTGGTTCATCAAGGATAAGGATTTTCGGGTTTTTGAGGAACGCACGCGCAATCGCGATGGATTGCTGCTGCCCGCCTGAAAGACTTTTACCATTTTCGCCAACTTCCAAATCATAACCATAACCTGTCTGTTCAACAAAGATATCAAGGCCTGAAATCTCAGCTGCTTTTTGGAACTCTTCATCTGTGACATCTTCATTGCCAAGCAAGATATTCTCTTTGATAGAACCACTAAAGAAAAACGGTTTTTGCGGTACGATGCCAATATGACGGCGCATTTCGGCAGGGTAAATTGTTTCCATCGCAAAGCCGTCAATGTGAACAGAGCCGCCTTGCGCGTGTAGAAAACTTGTCAGCAGCCCCGCAACGGTACTCTTCCCCGCCCCTGTGCGGCCAATAATGCCAACGCGCTCGCCTGCTTCAATTTTGAAGTTAATGCCGCTAAGTGTTGGGCGGAGCTGACCAGGGTATTGAAACGCGACTTCGCGGAATTCAATCGAGCCATCAAATGGCCCTTTGGTCGCGTAATTACGTGTTGGTTCGCCTTCATAGGGCATTGAGAATATACTATCAATCATCCGCAAAATATCACGTGATTGCTTCATGCGTGATATCATCGCAGAAACGTTCATAATCGGCGCGACGGCGCGGCCTGAAAGGATAGAACAGGCAATCAACTTACCGACTGTAAAGCCTTCATTCGCCTGAATTTCAAATACGCCAAAAAATAC
>MDTB01035238.1_pt1 | contig 12620 bp, 9 predicted proteins | sample 811161 | NCBI WGS metagenome assembly MDTB01 (sample SAMN05326650, study PRJNA326480) | marine metagenome | isolation source: seawater | place: Mediterranean Sea | collected 2009 | reverse complement strand
TCATAAAAATTCCAACCTTACTAAAATTTGACATATTGCTCCTGTAAGTTTTATAAAATTAATGTATATTCATAATAATTTAATAATTAGTTATTAATCAATGAAATTAAGAAAAGAATTTGACAGTATTGGTTCAATTAATGTCCCAAAAGATAAGTACTGGGGTGCTTCAACACAAAGATCGAAAAAATATTTTGATATTGGAGAATTTTTAGTCAGGCCAATTTTGATTAAATCAATTGCTATAGTAAAAAAAGCTGCTGCAATTGTTCATAGTAAAGAGAAACAAATTTCTCCACGTATTTCAAAGGCAATAATCAAAGCTTCAAATGAAGTAATAGCTGGAAAATTAGAAGATCATTTTCCTTTAAAAGTTTGGCAAACTGGATCAGGCACTCAAACTAATATGAACGTAAATGAGGTAATTGCTAATAGAGCAATTGAAATTTTGGGTGGAAAAAAAGGAACTAAAAAACCTGTTCACCCAAATGATCATGTAAACAAATCTCAATCTACAAATGATGTATTCCCTACAGCTATGCACATAGCAATAGCACTCGAAACTAAGAGTAAATTGATACCTTCACTGGAATTATTAAATAAAGAACTAAAGAAAAAAATTTATAAATTTAGAAATATAATTAAAGTTGGCAGAACTCATTTACAAGATGCTACTCCTCTATCTTTAGGACAAGAATTTTCTGGTTATCAATCTCAGCTAGAGGATTGTATTTTAAGAATTAAAAATGCTTTGAATGAAATATATTTTTTAGCTCAAGGTGGAACTGCTGTTGGGACAGGCATAAATAGCAAAAAGGGATTTGATAAAAAAATTATTCAGGAAATAAAAAAAATTACTAAATTACCTTTTAAACCAACTAAAAATAAATTTGCCGCCTTGGCTGCTCATGATGAAATAGTAAATTTTTCAGGTGCTCTTAACACAGCTGCAGTTTGTCTTATGAAAATTGCAAACGATATAAGATTTTTAGGATCTGGTCCAAGAGCTGGTTATGGAGAAATTATTTTACCAGCAAACGAGCCTGGTTCGTCAATCATGCCAGGAAAAGTCAATCCTACACAATCTGAAGCAGTAACAATGGTATGTGTAAAAGTAATTGGGAACCATAATGGGATTACAATGGCAGGATCACATGGACACTTTGAATTAAATGTTTTTAAGCCTTTGATTGCTCATAATATTTTACAATCAATAGATCTGTTGGCAGATAGCACTAAAAATTTTTCTCTTTACTGTGTAAAGGGATTAAAAGCTGACAAAGTTAAAATTAAAGAATATCTAGAAAACTCTTTAATGTTAGTAACTTCTCTCGCACCACATATTGGATATGACAATGCTGCAAAAATTGCAAAAAAAGCTTTAAAAAATAACACTACTCTCAAATTTGAAACATTAAAATCAGGATTAATTAATGAAAAAGATTATAATAAAATTGTTAATCCAAAAAAAATGATTAAACCTTTATAATTCTTCAGCAATAAAATTAAAAAGGTTTCTAAGATCAGTTCTATTTTTTAAAAACTTATTTTCTTGATTAAACTGTTCAATTACTCTTTGCACATTATCATTAGTTTTATTGTCAATGGATAATCTTTCAAGGCTTAGCCTATTAGTTAAAAAATCATATTTGATTAAAAAATTAATTGAGCCTATTGCTTTTCTAAATTCCTTTTTAGTTTGAAAAAAAGAATATAAATTTGAGTAATCTTTTATAATAATCTCAAATTCCCCTAGGAAATATTGTTTTTTTTTTTGTAGTTTTGAACTCACTATCGATCAAATTAATTAATAAAATATTTTCTAATATTAAATTACTTTGATTAAAATTAAGTAATTGATTTTCATAATTAATATTTAAATTTAGGTTTTTTAGTCTTCTATGGTCAGAGACATTTCTAGATTTTATGCTAACATTAAAATTTAAATTTTCATTAGCAAAAATATTCGATTTAAGAGTCTCAAGGAAAAATGACTCGTTATTTAAAAGTTTGCTCAAGTTTATACTCTTAAGATTAATTTTTAAGTTTGATGAGAATGGAGATAGATTTACGAAGCCACTATAAAAAAAATCATCACCTACTTTTTCATCCGAATTAAACTTAAGAACATCTTTATCTAAAATATATTTTGTGTTGTATTTTTTTCTGGCATCTAAATAACTTAAATTCCCTATTTTTTTTTGATTAGTAAAATCAATACTATTAATAAATCTTTTATTTAGTTTGTTTAATACCAAATCAATATTTGATTTTTTTTCGTTAAAGTTATTTTTCAAAATTAATTTAAAACTATTATTAAATATTTCACCGTTAAGATCTAATCTATTTATTAGTTCTAAGTTATCATAATAAGAGTTACTTTTATTTATTGAAATAATTGAGTAAATATCATCTTCATTATTTTTTAAAAAAACTTTACTATCAGAAATTATAAACTTTTTTTCATTTATTTTTTTATTAAAAAAATCCACCAAATTTCCTAAATCTTTTTTATAGAGATCAAATTTAGCATTCTTAATAGTAACATTTTGAATATTCATTTTATATTTATCTAGAAATTTATTAAATGTAAGATAGACTTTTAAATTTTCAATCTTTGCTAAATTTCTTTCATTAGAAAGAAATTTTACATCTTTGAAACTAAAATGAGGTATTGGAAAAATTGCATAATTCAATTTATCACTAAACTTTATTTTAAAATTCAGTTCTTTTTCAAATTGATTCTTTACAATCTCTTTAACCCAAGAATCTTTATAAAAAGCAGGAGTAGATAAGTGAACAAATACTGAAAAAAAAATGATTATTAAAGTAAATATGACCCGTTTATCTATTAAAAATAATTTAGTAATCCTCTGTAAATTGCTTAATTTTAAGTTATTAAAAATATCTACTAATAAGGAATTGGTTTTTTTTAAAAAACTCATGAAGTTTTTTTTTGATATAAGTGTAAAATTAAACATTTTTGTAAGATAACGTTATATTGAATAATTAAAAATGATAAACTCTGAATTTTTAAAATCTCTTAACAAAGCTCAAAAAAGTGCCGTAACTCATTTAGAAGGTCCGTTATTGATAGTGGCTGGTGCAGGTTCTGGAAAAACAAAGGTCCTTACTTCAAGAATCGCAAATTTAATTAGAGAAAATAAGGCATTCCCTAATGAAATATTAGCAGTAACATTTACTAACAAGGCTGCAAAAGAAATGCAGAATAGAGTGAGCAAGATACTTAGAACAGATGCTACTGGCTTGCCTTGGCTTGGGACATTTCATAGTATTTGTGCCAAGCTATTAAGAAAACATGCTCCCGCTGTTAACTTAAGATCTAACTTTACAATAATTGATACTGACGACCAGTCTAGATTAATCAAGAACATATGTAAATCTGAAAATATAGATACTAAACAATTATCTCCGAAATTTATTTTATCAATAATTGACAAATGGAAAAATAAAGGACTGTATCCCGAAGAGGTAATAATAAAGAATAAAGATTTTTACGAAAAGAATATATTACCGTTATATAAAATATATCAGCAAAAACTAATTGACTTAAACTCTTGTGACTTTGGAGATTTAATTTTGCATACTGTTAAAATTTTTGAAAAAAATAGTGATATTAAAGATATTTACTCTAGAAGTTTCAAATATATATTAGTTGATGAATACCAAGATACAAATTTCATACAAAGTAGATGGTTAAATCTATTAGCAGAAAAAAATAGAAATATTTGTTGCGTTGGAGATGATGACCAGTCAATTTATAGTTGGCGAGGTGCTGAAATTAAAAACTTTTTAGAATTCGATAAAATATATAAAGAAACTAAAGTAATAAGGTTAGAGGAAAATTATAGATCTACTCAGAATATTCTATCTGTAGCCTCATCATTGATATCTAATAATCAAAATAGAGTTGGTAAAACATTAAAATCAACAAAAGATGAAGGAGATTTAGTTCAATTAAATTGTTTCAAAAATGGAAAAGATGAGGCAATCGGTATCTCAGATGAATTAGAAAAAAATTCAAAAACTAAAATTTCTTTTAATAACACTGCAATTTTAGTTCGAGCTATATTTCAAACTAGGGAATTTGAAGAAAGATTTCTTAAGATAGGAATACCATATAGAATTATTGGGGGAACAAAATTTTATGAAAGAGCAGAAATTAAGGACTGTATTGCTTATTTAAGAATTATTTTTCAAGAAAAAGATGACCTATCATTTGAAAGAGTAGTTAATAATCCCAAAAGATCTATAGGTGAAAGTACCATAAAACAAATTAATGAACACGCTAAAAAAAATTTTCTCAGTTTAGAAAAGTCTTCGAAGAGACTTATTGAATTAAATTTAATTAAACCAAAAACTAAAATAGGGCTTAATTCATTTTTAGGTCTAATTGATAAATGGAGATTTGAATTGAATATAAAAAAGATAAGCCATATAAAATTATTACAAATAATATTAGATGAGTCTGGTTACTCATCAATGTTAAAGAATAAAAAAGATTTAGAAAATGAAAATAGACTTGAGAATATAAAAGAGCTTTTGAGTGCAATGAAAGAATTTGATAATTTAGATAGTTTTTTAGAACATGTTTCATTAGCAACTTCAATTGATCAAGAATGGGAGGGAGAAAAAGTTAATATGATGACAATGCACGCTTCAAAAGGTCTAGAATTTGATTTAGTTTTTTTACCGGGATGGGAAGAAGGATTATTTCCTCACCAAAAATCTATAGAAGAAAAAGGTCAAAAGGGCTTAGAGGAAGAAAGAAGACTTGCTTATGTAGGGATCACAAGAGCAAAAAAACAAGCAATCATATCTTTTTCAATGAACCGGTTTTATCAAGGAGATTGGATTGATAGTATGGCCTCAAGGTTTATAGATGAATTGCCTGAAAAATATTTAGAGAAAAATTCATCTTTTAACGAGGTAAAAGATGAAATTGAAGATTTTGAATTTAATCAAGATCTTGAGGATAACAATAAAGTAAAAAGCCCTGGTTGGATCAGATACCAAAAAAGAATTAAATGATAAAAAAACGACTGTCTCAATTAAAAGATAAATTTACTAAGAATGGAATTGATGGTTATGTTATTCCCAAAAATGATGAATTTTTTTCTGAATATTCTCAAAAAGATAGATTAAAAACAATCTCTAGTTTTACAGGTTCTGCAGGTTATGCAATTATTCTTAAAAATAAAAATTATCTTTTTGTTGATGGTAGATACACAATCCAAGCAGAGATAGAGTCTGGTAATGAATTTAAAATAATAAATTATAATAAAATTATAAATTGTAATTTATTTAAGAACCTTACTATTGGTTTAGATCCAAAGCTTTTTACTTCAGAACAAATTAAAAGGTTTTTTTTAAAACATAATAAGATTAAACAAATTGAGACTAATTTAATAGACTCAATACACAGCAAATATCAACCTCAATTAAAACCTTTTTTCTCTTTGAACAAAAATGTTGTAGGTGAGAATCATTTTATAAAAATTAAGAAAACTGTAAATTTTATCAAAAAAAATAAATCTAATTACTTATTCATCAGTGCCCCAGAAAATGTGGCTTGGTTACTAAATATTAGAGGTTATGATAACCCTAATAGTCCAATTCCAAATTGCCGTTTATTAATCAGTGATAAAAAAGAGATTTTTTTTATTTCAGAGATTAATAAAGCAAAAAATTTAATTAGAGAAAAAAAAATTAAGAGAAAGAATTTAATTAATCCAAAAAATTTTCATCTTATTTTAAATAAATTAAAAAAAGGAAGAATAATTATTGATAACCAAAGTTGTTCTATATTTTATGAAAATTTATTAAGCAAAAAGTTTAAAATATTAAATAAACAAGATCCCATTTTCTTTATGAAATCTTTAAAAAATAAATTAGAGATAAGAAAAATGATAGATAGTCACATTTCTGATGGAGTTGCTTTAACAAAATTTTTATATTGGATTAAAAAAGTGAATAAAAAAAAAATTAATGAATTTCAAGCTCAAACAAAATTAGAAAGTTTTAGGAAAAAAAATAAAAATTACTTGTATCCTAGCTTTAATACTATTGCTGGTTCTGGCAAAAATGGTGCGATCATCCATTATAAAGCGAAAAAAATTGGCTCCAAAGAAATAAAAAAAAATGATATTTTCTTATGTGACTCTGGTGGACAGTATAAATATGGAACTACTGATGTAACTAGAACTATTTGTTTTTCTAAACCAAAAAATTATATAAAAAACATTTTTACAAAAGTTTTAAAAGGCCATATTGCAGTTGCTACAGCAGATCTTAATAAAAATTTTAATGGAAAATTAATTGATCCTTTAGCTAGAAAATATTTAAAAAAGAGTGGATTAGATTATAAGCATGGAACAGGTCATGGAGTGGGGTTTTTTTTAAATGTTCATGAAGGTCCTCAATCAATATCAAAATTTAACAAAGTTAAATTTAGAGAGGGAATGATATTAAGTAATGAACCAGGATTTTATAGAAAAGGTTTATTTGGAATGAGAATTGAAAATCTTCTTTATGTCAAAAAATTTAATAAAAAGTTATTATTTGAAAACTTAACTCTAGCACCAATAGAAAAAGATTTAATTAATTTTGAAAAATTACAAAAAAAAGAGAAAGATTATTTATTCAGGTATCATCTTAATGTTTATTCAAAATTATCAAATTTTTTGAACAAAGATGAAAAACAATGGTTAGCTTCTTTTATTTAACATTTTAAGCCAGTCTGCTTGATTTATAATTTTAATTCCAAGTTCATTTGCAGCATCAATTTTTCTCCTTGTTGGTTTTTCACCCATAACAAGATAGTCAAGTTTTTTAGATACATTGCTAATTATTGATCCAGAATTTTGTTCAATTAAAGATTTTGCCTCAGCTCTACTTATGCCATTAAGTTTACCAGTTAACATAAATGTTTTATTCTTTAAAAGACCTTGTATTTTAAACTCTACACTATCCTTAATTGATAAAATTTGCTCAAGTTTGTAAACTACACTTAAATTTGTTTTATTGTTAAAGAAGTTTTTAATTGATTTAATTTGAGTTTCACCAATACCATCGATATTTGATAATTCATTTATATTATTAGTTTTTGACAATTCTAAAAATTTTTTTTTATTTTTAAGATGTTTTGATATTATTTTTGCATTCTCAAGGCCTATATGTCTTATTCCAAGAGCATAAATGAAGCGTTCAAGAGAAATATTTTTACGTAAATCTATAGAGTATTTTAAATTTGAAACAGATTGAGTGCCCCACCCGTCCATATCTTTGATTTTATTATAATCTAATTTAAAAATATCTTGAGGTAATTTAATCAAATTTAAATTCCAAAAATTCTCAACAATCTTTTTACCTAAACCTTCAATATTAAATGCTTCTTTCGAGACGAAATGTTTAATTTTTTCTATAGAAATTTTTTCACATTCATACCCTTCACTAGAACATCTGCGTACTGCATCATTTTTTTTTGTTATTAAGTTATAATCTTTAATAGTTGAGGAACCACATGATGGGCACTTTATTGGGAATATAAATTTCTTAGAGTTCTTTAATCTTTTTTGGACATCAATAGACGTAATATGAGGTATAACATCTCCGGCTCGCTCAATCGTAGCAATATCACCTACCCTTATATCTTTTCTTTTTATTTCATCCTCATTATGTAAAGTTGCATTTGAAACTACCACTCCTCCTATATTAATTGGTTTTATTTTTGCTACAGGCGTCAATGCTCCAGTTCTACCTATTTGTATTTCTATATTTAGTATTTTTGATTTTCCACTATTAGCTGAAAATTTATGTGCAATTGCCCAACGAGGTGCATTTGCTACATTACCCAACCGACTTTGTAATTCAAATTCATTAACTTTGTAAACTATACCGTCGATATCAAAATCTAGATTATCTCTTTTTTGTTCTATAGACTTATAATTTTCTAATAAATTTTTAACACCTACAATTGTTTTGTTTAATGGATTAGTTTTAAAACCCCATGCATTTAGATTTTTAAGATATTCGCTTTGAGATCTAATTTGTATATTTTTCTCAAATCCGAAAGTATATGCAATAAATTTCAAAGGAATTTTTTTTGTTTCATCTGGATTTTTTTGTCTTAAAGAACCTGAGGCAGCATTCCTTGGGTTAGCAAACTTATTAGATAATTTTTTAAAATCTGAGTTTTGTATAAATACCTCACCTCGGATATCAATTTCTTGAGGAAAGTTTTTGTCTAAAATTTTTTTAGGAATATCTTTAATGGTTTTCAAATTTGCAGTTATATCTTCTCCTTCCTTGCCATCACCTCTTGACAAGCCTGTTGTAAATTTACCATCTTTATAATTTAAAGATGCTGATATACCATCTATTTTAGGTTCAGCACTATACTCAATCTTAAAATCACTTTTTTTATCTAAATAATTGATTATTCTTTTTTCAAAATTTATTAAGTCATCCTCATCAAAAGCATTTGATAACGACAACATTGGAACTTTGTGCTTTATTTTTTTAAAATTTTTTGAGGGTCTAAAGCCAACTATCAAACTTGGAGAGTTTTGATTATTTAAAAAATCGTATTTTTTTTCAAAGTCAATAATCTCTTTTTTTAATTTATCATAGTCTGAGTCACTGATTATAGGAGCACTTTTATCATAATATGCCTGATTATGATTTTGTAGATCTGAAATTTTTTTAAGATATTCCTTTTTTAATAATTTTTCATTCATCTAATTAAAAAGATTTTTAAATCTTTTTTTAAATTTTTTAAATATAGATTTTTTATCTTTTTCTTTAATAGAAAAAATTTCTTTTTCACTCAAATTATAATCTTTATTAAAAATTTTATAAGATGCTTTATACCAATCACTTGTGCCATAATTATAGCCTAATAGAGTCGCATATTTTTTAGCCTCATTTTCCAACCCGATAATATAGTGGATTTCAGCTAATCTATAAATTGCTTCCTCTACATAAACACTAGTTTCATATTTCTCTAAAACATTTTTAAATCTATTAATTGCTGCTATCCATTTTTGAGATTTTTCATAATGTCTAGCTATATACATCTCTTTACCCGCTAATCGATCTTCAATAAGTCCTAACTTAAAATTCGCATCAATGGCGAATTCTGTATTTGGATAATCTGAAATTAAAATTTCAAATTCTTTTTTTGCGTTAAGAAGTGGCCCTAAGTCTCTTGCTTCATCAATAATATTTTCATAGTAGCACATTCCAAGAAGATAATGAGCGTAATCAATATCTTTATGTTTAGGGTATACCTTAAGATATCTCTTTAAATGGTATATCGCATCAGAATAATAGTCATCTGAATAATAAACATAAGCAGTCATGAGTGCAGCTACAGGAGCCCAATCAGACTGGGGAAAAATTAATTCTGCCTCATTAAACTTTTTTGCAGCAAATAAAGTATCCTGATCTAAAAAAGCTTCGTAACCATCGTTATAAAGTTCAATCATTTGAGATTGTAAGTCTTTATTTTCTAATATAGTTATTTTTTCTTTTTTTGTGCAAGAGAAATTTAATAAAATAAGTAATCCTAAAAAAAACCATTTAAAAAAAGATTTCATTGGATATTAATATCAGATTATTATTTAAACAAAAACTTTTATGCTATAGATTTTAAGTTTTGTTTATAAGCTAATGAATGAGGAACATTTTTTTCATTTATTTCAGAAATTGAGTAATTATCTTTATTTTGAAAAACTTTTCTCAGTAAATCATTAGTTAACTTATGTCCACCTTGGGAACATTTTAATTTACCAATTATTTTATAGCCTGATAAGAATAAGTCACCCATACAGTCTAAAATTTTGTGATTTACAAATTCTTTTTTGTTTCTTAGACCTTCTGCGTTTAGTAGTTTTTCATCTTTTACTACTAAAGCATTGTCTAAAGATCCTCCTTTAGCTAAACCCAATTCTCTTAGTTTTTCCACATCCTCATATAAACAAAAAGTTCTTGAATTGAAAGTATCTTCAAGATCATCTTCATAAACTTTCAAGGTGTTTCTCTGATTTCCAATTAGATTATTTTTATATTTTATCTCAAAATCTATTTCTAAATTAATTTTACTTGGACTTATAGAAATCGATTTAAGACCATCTTTATACTCTATAGATTTATTAATTCTTATTACCTTTATTGGAATACTACTAACTTCAATACCTGCTTTCAAAATTTCCCTCACAAATATTTTTGCTGAACCATCTAAAATAGGTATTTCTTCATTATCTATTTCTACAATAGCGTTATCAATTCCAAGTCCGTAAAATGCACCCATTAGATGTTCAATAGTTGAAACTTTGACATCATACTCATTAGAAATTGTAGTGCAAAGCATGGCGCTACAAACGTTATTAACATCAGGATAGACTTTATTATTTCTATCTAGGTCTTTTCTGATAAATACAATGCCATTGTTAGGAGCTGCAGATTTTATAACTAGGTTTGTAAATTTACCTGAATGTAATCCTACACCATTAAGTTGAATTGTTTTTTTAATAGTTTTTTGTTTATGAAAAGACATGCTAGATATGTACACTTCTGGCCAAAAGACTGAACTCAAGAAATATTACAGATAAATTCTTAAATTAACCAAAAAATCTGAAAAATCGTTCAAAAAAACCTGATTTTTCTTTAGTTTTTTTAATTAAATGAACTTCGTTTTCATCCATTTCATATTTAAGTCTAGCAGCTATCTGACACTCATTTTCATTAGTACCATTGTGGTATTCTTTCAGGTATTTAGCAGAAAAAATTTTTTGAACACTAACTTGGTATTTTTTAATTTTTTTAGAGAGATCGCTAATAATATTATTAGGTAAACAAATAAAGTCTATTTGTAAACATAGCTCATTACACTCAAAATTATCATCTAAATTCAAATGCTGCTTATTATCAAGTAAAAAACTTTTAATTTTCATGTGAGTTATAGTTTTATCTATATTATTTTCTTTGATCTGTTGTTTTATATCAAAAAGCATTCTATTAAGCTCCCTTTGATCTATTTTATTATCTGTCCTTTTTTTTTTGATAGACGCTTGTATTAATACAAAATTCAGGTCGTAAGAAATTAAATTAATTTCATTGATAAATCTACCAGTCTTTTTTTCTATTATTTTTATATTCTCACCAAAAAATTTATCTATTAGGATTTCAAAATCTTGTTTTTTTAATTTATCATCAATTAATAACTGTTTTTCAAAAATCTTTTTATCTGCATCCTCAAATACACTTAAAGATAATCTATCAGGACCAACACAAAAAAAAGTTTCAGTAGATGTCTCAGAATTCATTGATTATAATTTGTCCTTTAATTCTCATATCAAAAATTTTTACCTTTTCAAATTGAGGTAAATCTTTTATCTCGAAAAAATTATCTAGTGCTTCAAGAGTATTGCTAAATGGTAATTTTACCAAAACTCCATTGTTTAATTTTAAATCCCATCTTTTAGATGGGAAAAAATGTAATTTTTCAATCTCTTCAAAGCTAACTGAAGATTTAAGAATATCATTTTTAATTGAAAAAAACTCTTTAATTGTTGGATTTCCTTGAACAGTTGGTAAATTTGAATAAATAGATTGAGATTTTATTAGCTTTTTATTAGTTCCAATTAAGAAATTTTCATCATTAATAATTATATTTGCTAAAAATGAAGTTTTTTTGACAAATATATCTAAGTTAGATGGGTAATTTTTTTGTATATAGAAAGACTCAATCGAATGGTCAGAGCTTAAAATTTCAACTAATTTTTTATTAGGTAAAGAAAAAATATTTTGATTTTTAATTTGTTCTAGTTCCTCTAACAAATTTGATTTTTCTTTTTCATTTAAACCATATAAATTTAAGTTTTTGATTTCAAATATTTGTGTATTAGCAAAATTAGTATTATTAATCGACCCCAAAAAAATTAGTAAGAATAAGTATATTAAAATTTTTTTATCTTTTGAGAGATGCATCTTTTAATATCCATTCTATTAGATTAAAAAAACTGATACCTTTGTAAGCTGCAATTTCTGGAACAAGTGATAATTTTGTCATACCTGGTTGAGTATTAATTTCTAAAAGATAGAACTTATTTTTGTAAAATTTGAAATCTGATCTTGTGACTCCTTTACAGCCAATTAATTTATGTGCTTTTAATGAGATATCTAAAACTTTTTTTAAGTAACCTTTCTCTAAATCAACAGGTATAATGTGTTTTGTCTGAGCACTTTTTTTATATTTCGCATCATAATCGTAAAATTTTCTTTTTGGCATTAATTCTATAGCACCTAATTTTTTTTTACCCATTATCGCAACTTGTATTTCTCTTCCTGGAATAAACTCTTCAATTATTATTTTTTTATAATCCTTTAATGTATCAATTTTTGCCATAATATTTAATTTGTCACAGATGAAAACATTCACACTAGAACCCTCATTTATCGGTTTAATAACCACTGGAAACTTAAGTTTTTTCTCAATCTGTTTAATCAAATTAGATTTTGATTTGTCAAAATGATAAAGAAAGTACTTGGGAGTCAAAATATCATTTTTTATAAAAATTTTTTTAGATAATTCTTTG
>MDTB01018638.1_pt1 | contig 12620 bp, 14 predicted proteins | sample 811161 | NCBI WGS metagenome assembly MDTB01 (sample SAMN05326650, study PRJNA326480) | marine metagenome | isolation source: seawater | place: Mediterranean Sea | collected 2009 | reverse complement strand
GTTGATAGGCTGGGTGTGGAAGCGCAGTAATGCGTGCAGCTGACCAGTACTAATAGCTCAATTGGCTTGATTTATGCACTGAAAAAAATTTTTAAAAATTTTATGATATTTTGATTTTTAGTTACTTAACTTTTAAACCCTTACAATATATCTGTAAGTTTTTTTATTGAATGTTTTTAAATTCATTATTTTTGAGACTTCTTCTAATTTTAAAGTTCTTGTTCTTTTTAATAATTTTCTTTTTAGTTTTTTTGATTTAAAAAAACTAAAAATTTTTTTCCGTTCATTTTTACTAGAAGTCTCTGCGTTAATACCTAAAACCTTAACTTCTCTTAATATAAAAGGCAAAATATTAATATTTGAAACATTTCCTAGTATATTTCCAATTGATACAAATATTCCTTTTTTTATTAAATATTTTAGACATATTGGAATTATATTGCCTCCTAAATTATCAAAAACAACTGAATATTTTTCAGTTAACAGTGTAAAATTATGTTTTTTAATAAAGTCTTTAAAGATATGAATTTTCTTCACCCCTAATTTTTTTAAGATTTTGATATTATTTTTTTTAGAAGTTACAGCTTCAACATTTAAACCAATATTCGTTAACAAAAAAACTATAACCATACCTACGTTGCTCAACGCACCTGTGACTAACACAGGTTTTTTTTTGTATTTTAAAATTGTTTTTAATGTTTTATTAAATGCTTTTACAGCGGTGAAACCCGAGGTACCAATTGCCATAATTTCTTTAGGAGTAAAACTTTTAGACAATTTTTCAACCCATGTATCTGGTATTGTAATATATTCTGAAAAAGATCCATGTAATTGAACACCTAGGGGTTGAGCTATCACAAATACCTTGTCATTAATTCTAAATTTTTTTGAATTTGAGTAACAAACTCTACCACAAGCGTCTACTCCCGCAGTATGGGGAAAGTTTCTTACCAAGCCATTGTATCCTCGTGATATCAAAAAATCTTTATAATTTATGTTGGAATACTCAACTTTTATAACAACAAAATTTTGTTTTATATTTTCTTTTTTTAATATTTTATTATTATTTATTTTATTAATAACTATGTTTTTTTTAGTTTTGATTATTTCAATTGCTTTATAATTAATTAAAAATTTATTTTTTTTCATTGAATTGATATAAAATATTTATAATTACCACTTGCAATTTTAATATTTTTAACATTTAATACTTGTGCTCGTGTTTCAACTTTATATTTTGTAATCTTTAGTATTTTAATATCTATATACAAGATTGTTGGTTTATCAACTTTTGAAAAAAAATTTGTCTTACTACTAGTTATTAAACAAATTTTATTTTTAAATTTCTTACTTGCATAGAGAGTTGCAATTATAGTTTGAAGCATTGCTTCTTGGATTAATGTTCCTGGCATCATTGGCTGATTGGTAAAATGACATTTAAAAAACCATGAATTTGACTCAATTTTTTTTATTCCAGTTGCAGATTTTAGATTTTTAATATTCTTAATTTTATCAACCATCAAAAAAGGGCTAGTGATTTTGGTTAATGAGATGATCCCTTTTTTATTTAATTTTTTCATTATGCCCCTATAGTTCTTGATAAAGTTGAAATTATATCAATACCATCCCACTCAGGAGTTAAGTCAAAAGCTCTACCTATTGGCACAATCCTATCAATTCCTTTGACTCTATTTTTAATGATAAAATTTTTAATATTTTTAAAATCAGTTCCATAGTAAGTAATTGTTTGTAATTTTTCTGAGGTATATTTTTTTAAATAATTTATATCTTTTAGATTTATTTCTAAAAATGTCCCAAAATTTACATTTTCGTAATTATCAAAATTTAATTCCTTACTTTTAAGTGTTACTAAATTAAAGTTCTGTAAATTGGCTTTAAATTTTTTATTTTTTACCAAAGTATAATTCATAAGATTAGAAATTTTTTTGTTAGCACCTGATAAATTTAGATCATAAGTATTATTTATTACTTTGCTCAATTCGGACCAAAATCTTTTTTTAGCAATATTATTATTACCTAACCAAAATACGCTATTGGGAGAGGAACAGCCGAATTGATCCATGGTATACGTATCATTGTAGAATTTTTTGGTTAAAGTCACTAAATCCTCATGGTTTAGCAGAGCTAGTTTATTGGAGTCAATTAGAGAAATCGAGTATCTATTTGAAAATGCTAGGTCTACACATCTTGGTTTTGTTTTAAAGCTTTTAAATTTATTTACTGTGTTATCTCCACCCCAAATGACTCTTGCTTCCACATTTTTTGAAAGTTCAGAGGATATTAAGTCTGAATTCTCATATTTAATTAGCAATAGTCTATTAAAACTTTTTTTGTAGATTTTCTTTTTTGATAGTTTTTTCAAAAGATCACATATTAGTTTAACTTGAAGAAAATTTTTACTAGGTAGGCGAACAATATTATTATTACCAGATAATAACCCAAAAACCATTGAATACGCAAAATTTGTTGGCACATTTGATGGTGCTATATGTAATACGGTTCCACGTCCTATTCTATTTTTAAAAAAACTATAATTTTTAATAATTGCTTTGAGGTTATTAGCTCTACACCAAAAACCAAATGAAACTAAATCAGGAAATTTCCTACAATTTCTATTGTTTAAAATTTTTTTTGAAATTTCATTTAATAATTTAATAATATCTTGATCAAAAACATCATAGGGCCCATTTTTTGAACTAAAGTTACCTATAATAACTTTAATCTTTTTGTTCGTCTTATTTGACATCGCTACACCCTCTAAGCTCAGCATTAGGGACTCTGTTTAAAACAGTAAAATACTTACCTTTTTTTCCACATGAACAATTATCAACACCATGAATAATTCCCAGGTCTTCTGTAAGAATGTTATGCCCAGGGTAACTTAGAGGCAATAAAGATAGTGTTTGTATTAACCCTTTTTCCTTAATTTTACTTAACTCTAATTTGGCATTTCTAATAAAAATATCTGAAAAAATTGAACAATGAAAATACCCTTTTTTACATTCCAAAAAAACAGAGCCAGTTTGCTCTATCATTCCATAATAGTTATAAACTTGTTTAAAACCAAATAAGCTTTTAATTTCATTTTTAAATTTATTGTTATCTACTCTTTGTTCGTGCATCTTTTTCCATCCACCACCATGTATCAATATTCCTTGGTTTTGTTTTAATCTAATTTTTTGTTTCTTTGCCTCTTTTACTAAATTAAACCATATAGAGCTTGTGAAACCAAAAATAATAAATTCTTTGTTTTTATTCTTTTTTAAATAATTTTTTAAAACAGACATTTTTATTTTATTGTTCTTGCCTAAAAGAAAATACCTATTATTACAAAGTTGACTAAATCCTTTTATAGCAGCTCCTTTTGCTGACATTGAGTCTCTTGAACTTAAAATATCTTTATTTTCAACAAAGAAGATATCTTTATCTTTATTGATTATTTTTGAAAAAATTTTGCTGAGAGCTCTTGATTGAAGAAGTGATGTTTTTGGATCTAAATTAATTTTTGATTGCCTAGAACCAGTAGTTCCCGAAGAACTAAAGGTTGAAATATTTTCCTTATTTTTTTTTGAGATAAGGTTAAAATTTTTAAATATAGAGGCATGAACAAAAGGTAGGTCAGATATATTTCTAACTTTAGAAATCGAATTGAAAATATTATCTGAAATTAATTTATAATTTCTTGAATTTTTATAGTGATATAAAGAAAGTTTTTTTAGATTTGAGAAAAACCAAGGATTTTTTTTTTTAATTGTCAAACCAAAAGGATCAGAATTATATAAAGTTTTATAGTCTAGCATTTTTTTTTAGTTCATTATAACTAATTTTATTATTAGAAGTTCTGGGAAAATATTTCAACTTAATCATTTCAAAAGAGCTATTATTAAGATTAGTTATTTTTGAAATGGTATTAATTAAATCTAATTTATTGTATTTTTTTTCAATAAAGATAAAAATTTTTTTATTATCACTCATGCAAGCAACCTTATAACCTTTTTGACTCATTAAACTCTCTAGAATACCAAGATCAACTCTGTTACCAAATATTTTTGCAATTTTATCAATTCTGCTTGTAACGTAGAAAAAACCATCTCTATCTAAAAATCCCAGGTCTCCCGTTTTTAATTTATAATTCACTTCATTTGATTTTCCTAAGTCAAAGTAATTTTTTGAATACCCCATGAAGATATTTTTGCCTTCACAAATGATTTCACCCTCCTCAAAAGGTTTTTGAATTTTTTTTCCAGAGTTATTGACAATGTAAATTTTAACATCTGGTATACCCTTTCCTATACTACCTATTTTTTTGCTAGAAAATTCAGGTTTTAAATAAGATATTCTTGGAGAAGCTTCGGTTTGTCCATACATTGAAAAAAATTTAATATTATTTTTTTTACAAAATTTAATTATTTCTTTCAACTTATCTTTCTCTAACTTCCCCCCTGCGTGTGTTAAGTATTTCAATGAATTGATTTTTATATTTTTTAAACCAATTTTTGTAAGCATCTCATATGTATAAGGCACGCCATTCAAAGAAGTTATTTTGCTATTCTTAAATATTTTCCAGAATTTTTTTTCAATCAACGAATATTTAGAGATTATAATAGATGCTCCAGTCTCTAAATGCGTATTAATTACTGATAGCATATAGCTATAACTGATTGGTAGATTGGTTATTGTTGAGTCCTTATTATTTATACTTAAATACTTAATTATAGAGTCGGCATTATGCTTAAGATTGCTTTTGGATAGCTTAGCAAATTTCATTACCCCCATTGATCCAGAAGTAGATAGTAAAAGGGATAAATTTTTGTGTAGTTTCTTTTCTGTATTAATTTTATTTTTTAACAAACTTTGGTTTAAAAAATTAAATTCTTTTGAGCAAAATTTTTTAAATATAAATTTAATTTTTTTGGATGAAAAAATATAGTTTGGTTGATAATTTTTAAAAATCTTAAGAATGCTATTTTTTGAAGTTTTTGAGCTAATAATAATTCCGACATGATTATTTAAAATACAAAAAATATATGCAAGTAAGGAAGCAAGAGAGTTTTCCGAAATAATTAATATGAGAGATCTTTTTTTTATTTTTTTTTTAATTTCATTTGTTCTGATTAAAACTTGCTTGTAAGATAGTTCAGTGTCGTCATCATCTATAATTGCAAGCTTATTTTTGAACTTACTGAATGATCTAAATAATCTCATATTTAAAGATTCTACTTATTTTAACCAACTTAATTACTTAAATAATTATATCAGACATTTTTAATAAAGAATATTTGTTGATATTTTTTTTAACCCTTTTACCCAGAATATCTTTAACTCTGTTAGGTGGAATACCTTCACCAGGTCTTCTAAGTAGAATTTTTTCAATTGTGATTTTTTCATTCTTTTTAAGCGATTGATGAACAAATACGCTCCTACGCATTTTCTTTCTTTGATCAAATTCTTGTTTACTTAAAAATCTTTTTTCTTTTCCAAGCGAGTCAAATGCAACCAAACATTCTGAAGTCATCATTTTCATGTCTTTTGGTTCCGTAGCCATATTGTTATCAAATCCTATTTTTTTATTATCTAATGTAAAATGTTTTTCAATTACACATGCACCAAGAGCTACTGATGATATAGCTAGGGTGTTTCCTATACTGTGGTCAGAATAACCTATAGGGATATTCTTAAATTTTTTTCTTAACATGATTATATTTTTTAAATTAGCAATCTTGTAATTTAATGGATAAAGCGAAACACAATGCAATATACAAATATTTTTTTGTCCACTAGAAATTATTAATTTGATAGCGCTTTCTATTTCGTCAATCGTTCCCATTCCAGTTGATAATATTATAGGAACTTTTTTTTTGGCTATAAATTTTAAAAATGTAAAATTATTTAAATCCATTGATGCAATTTTTATAAATGCAGGTTTACATTCTTTTACTAAAAAATTAACTTCTTCCTCAGAATATGGTGTAGATGAAAATGAAATTCCAATTTTTTTTGCATAAATTGATAGTTCTTTAAGTTGTCTATTACCCAAAGAATATTTGTCAAAAAATTTTTTTGATATTGGATTTTTATTAAAAAATTTTTTTGAATAAAGTGTGTCTGATTTCCAAGACTGAAGTTTTACACAATCACATCCAGACTCTTTAGCTTTTAAAATCATTCTTTTTGCAACAGAAATATTTCCAAAATGACTGGTATTTAATTCAGCTACAAAATATGGTTTAAATAAATCTCCAATTTTTCGTTTATCATTTAGCTTAATAAATCTTTTATGTTTCATAATTATTGATCAATAGGTTCTATTACCATTTCTCTTAAAAAAATACTTCTATCTAAAAATGGTTTTTGATCTTCTAAAGGTCTTCTAACAATTTTTCCTTTTTTATCTTTAGCGTATCCTACTTCAATATATTCTTGATTTTCATCAGCTATAATCTCACAAATAACTGTTTTTTTTTGTTTTAAAACCTCATTAATTTCATTTTTAAGATTTTTTTTAGTTTTTATTAATTTGTAATCAATGTTGAATGATTTAGATATTTTTCTAAAATCTGGATTACCAACACCATTAGCATCATCAGTTCCTATAGTTCTACCTCTAAATAATTCTTTTTGTCTTCTTCTAATAATTCCATACATATTATTATTAATAATAAAAATTTTTGCAGGGATTTTGTAATATTTGATAGTTTGGAGTTCTTGCAAATTCATCATAATTGACCCATCTCCTATCACAGACACAATATTTTTCCTTCCAGTGCTATAAGCTCCAATTATTGCAGGTAAGGCATAACCCATTGATCCTTGAGATACTGGATGAACACAAGTTTGTTTTTTTCTAAATCTTATATTTGTAGGTAAAATTACATCGATAAAGCCGGAGTCACATAAAAAAACTGCATCTGGTGGTAGTATTTTTGAAAAAACTTCTGACAACTCATATAAATTAGTTTTTTGCGAGATATTTACAACATCTTTCTTACTCTTGAAAATTTTTTTCCATTTTAAACATTTTTGAGTCCACTTATTCCAATTAATACTTATTCTTTTCTTGTTAATTTTTCTTAAAAAGAAATTAAGATCAGATAAAATTAATTTAGAGTTATCAAATTTATTTTTTTCATATTCATTTTTATCAATATCAATTATTATTTTTTTTGCTTTTCTTGCAAACTTTTTTATATCTAAACCAATTGTAAGAGAATTTAATCTTGAGCCTAAGACAAGTAATAAGTCACAATTTTGAACTGTAAATGCTCCCTCCCTAGAGCAACCCTGAGATCCTATTGAACCAATAGAAAACATATTTTCAGACCCTAGCAAACTGGAACCTGAGCTAGTATAAACTACGGGTATTCGATATTTTTTTAAAAATTTTTTAAACTCTTTAGTACATTCAGCATTTTTTATTCCACTTCCAATCATTACAGCTGGTCTTTTTGCAAATTTTATTTCAGAAAAAATTCTATTAATTAATGCTGATGAACATTTAGTAATCTCATAATTTTTTGAAAATGATTTTAGTTTTTCTTCTTCTAATCTGCTATTCTGTATATCTAAAGGAATATCAAGCCAAACAGGCCCTTTAATCTTATTATTCGCAAAGAACATAGCTTTGTCTAACTCATATTTAATCTGAGTTGGATTTGTTATCATTTTTGAATACTTTGTAATAGGCTTAACAATCTTAATAATATCAGCCTCTTGTTGACCATAAGTTCTTATTTTTTTTTTTTTATAACTCGTTGTTTCATTTAAAAAATTTTGTCCAGAAAGAAAAATTACAGGTAAACCATCTTGCCATGCAGATAGCACAGCTGTAATTGTATTAGTTGAGGCACAGCCAGTTGAAACCATACAACAACTTATTTCATTATTTACACTTGGGGTGGTTATTGCTGCGAATGAGGCACTTTGTTCATGGTGAAAAAAAAAAACTTTTTACATTCTTTTCTCTGGCAAGTGCATCATTTAAAAATAAAGTTCCTCTTCCAGTAACAGAAAAAAAGTTTTTAACATTTTTGTTCTTCAAATATTGTATGACAAAGTCAGCTAAACGCATTAATATTTTTCATTTTTTTGGTAAAAATTTATTAAGTATATCTGGTACTGCAAGAGTCATCTCCGCTTCACAAGCTATTTCCCCAGAGACTATTCCCTTACCAATTCCTTTACAAATTCCTCTACTCCATGACAGAACCTTGGTTTCTATTTCAAGCTTTTCTCCTGGAATTATCTCCCTTTTATATTTTACAACATGTGTAATAGCATGAGCTACCTTACCTTTATTTCCTGGAATAGTTGTAATCGCTACTGTCAACATTTGAGCTAGAGCTTCTAGTTGAAGAGCTCCTGGCACATTTGGATGTCCAGGAAAATGGATTGGAAAAAACCACTCGTTATTTGTAAAATTTTTATAACCATTAGCTAACTTTCCTGGAACTACCATAGTAACATAATCAATCATTAAAAAAGGATATCTGTTAGGCTGGTAGTCTAATAATTCTGTACTATTTAATTTTCTTTTTTTATTAATCAAATTTTAACTTTATATTTTTTTAATATTTTTTTTCCTTTTTCATAGCTAGAAAAATCAACAATATCATCAATGTCCATTGTAATTTTGAAAGCTTCTTCAAGACCGCTAATCATAGACATATGTCCCACCGAGTCCCACTGTGGGATAGATTGATATTTCAATTTTTTAAGCTTTGATTTACTTACTGAAAAAATTTTTACAAAAATTTTTGCATATTTTTCAGAATTGCTCATAATTTATACTTTTTTAAAGGAACATAACGTTCATTAGTTGAACAGTAAAGAAAATTTTACCAAATTAGTTAAAATTGATGAGTATATAAAAAAACTTTGTTTTAATAAGACACATTAATATATTAAAGCTATTTATTTAATAAATATAATATATTTTGTTATTTACTAATATATCGAATATTAAAATTAGTTTATTACAATTTAGATGCAAGAAAAGATTTATTTAAGACCACTTTGTTTAAGCGATGTTAACAAGAAGTATTTATCTTGGGTTAATGACCCTTCGATAACTAAAAATCTTGTTATAGGCACCCACCTCTTAACACATAAAGATTTAGTTAAATATGTTGTAGAGTCTCCAAAAAAAGGTCGTTATAATTATGCAATAATTACAAAAAACTCAAAAAAACATATAGGAAATTGTTCAATATATGCAATTGAACGTGATAAAAATAAGTTTCAATTGGGTTATTTTATCGGAGAAAAAAATTTTTGGGGAGGGCACTACTCTTCGATGGTAATTTTTAATCTTCTAAAAATTGGATTTATTAAAATGGGGCTTGAGAAATGTACTGGATATGTTCACGAAAAAAATATTATGGCAAGGATGACTAATAAGTTTTCAGGTTACAAGGAAGTAGGAAAAAAAACCAAGTCTAAAAAAGAAAATAATATTACTGATATTGAGCTTGAAATAACAAAAAAGGATTGGCTTAAAAATTCTAAAATATTATGCTCTCAGTATCCAAAATTGTATGAAGTGTAAATAAAATAATGTGTGGTGTAAGTGGCATGATAAAAAAAATGAAGAACTTTCAGAAATGAGAGAGACAATAAGACAAACTGATTTTTTTTCTTTTTTTCCTTTTAAAAAAGACGTGAAAGAAATCTTATTAAGTGAGGATACCCATCCAGCAAATTTATGGACTGCTTTTACACTAATTAATACTTTTGAAGAATTAAAAAAAATTAATCAAGAAAAAAAAACTTATTTTTAGTAGGAGATCAATACTCAGAAAATTATCTTTACTGTTCAACAAATGAACGTTATGAATGTCAAATAAAAATTAAAATTAGATAAAAATAACTTTATGATTCCATATAGTCGACAGAAAATTTTTAATGAAGATATTAAAGAGGTAGTAAAAGTATTAAAATCAGATTTTTTAACAAAAGGAAAAAAAGTAATTGAGTTTGAAAATAACTTTAGCAAAACATTAAAAGCAAGATACGCAATTTCATGCAATAGTGGCTCAAGTGCTCTTCTTTTGGCCTGTAAATCTCTTAATCTAAAAAAAAATGATCTAGTTTGGACAGTGCCAAATACTTATGCTGCTTCAGCTAATTGTGCTATTGAATGTGGAGCAAAAATAGACTTCGTAGATATTGATCCTAAATCATGGAATATATCTATAAAACAATTAACAAAAAAACTTAAGTATTCAAAATTAAAAAATAAATTACCTAAAGTTTTAATTTTAGTTCATTTGGCTGGTATGCCCAGTAAATTAGAAGAGATCAATAAACTTTCTAAAAAATATAAATTTAAAATCATAGAAGATGCCTCCCACGCTGTTGGTGCAAATTATAAAAATTATCCTATTGGAAATTGTAAGTATTCAGATTTGACTATTTTTAGTTTTCATCCAGTCAAAGTAATTACTTCTGGTGAAGGTGGAGCAATTACTACAAATAGTAAAAAGTTAGCCGAAAGAATCAAACTCTTCAGGGAAAATGGTATACATTCAATAAAAAAAAAAATTTAAAAATGCACCTTATTACCCTAATTATTATGAGCAGGTTGATACAGGGTACAATTTTCGAATGAGTGAAATTTCAGCTGCTTTAGTTAATTCACAATTAAAAAAACTTAGTTACTTTATTTATAAAAGAAATGTTATTGCAAAAAATTATATCAAGTTAATTAAAAACCCAAAATTTATTTTTCAAGAGAGATTAAAAAATACGACGTCGTCATATCATTTATTTGTAGTAAGATTATTAAATTCTAATAGAAAGCAATATTTAAAAATTTTCAAAATATTTAAAAAAAATAATATCTTCATAAATTTACACTATAAAGCTCTTCATTTAAATCCATTCTTTGAAGAAATGGGTTTTAAGAAAGGTCAATTTCCAGTTTCTGAAGATTATAGTTATTCAGCATTCAGTATACCAATTTATGTAGGTCTAAGGGTAAGTCAGATTAAAAAGATAATAAATATTTTAAATAGTTTTTGATTTGAAAAAGATAGTTTTAGGAACAGCACAATTTTCTGGTGATTATGGTATTACAAGAAAAAAAAATAAAATTTCTAAAAAAGAGGTTCATAAAATTTTAAAAACTTTGCTTTCGAAAAGATTAAATCATTTAGATACCTCATATAATTATAAAAATTCTTTTAAAAAAATTCAAAGTTTTAATTTTAGAAATTGGCAGGTAACTACCAAATTAAATCCAGCAAGATTAGATTTTTCTTCAGAAAAAAATTTATATTCAAGTATTGAAAAACAAACTCATAAAATTAAAAAAATGCTATCTGTTAAAATTATTAAGAATCTTTTAATAAGAAATTCCAATATTTTTTTGACCAAAAAAGGTAGGCTTTTGTTTAATGCACTTAAAAAAGCAAAAAAAAACAAACTTATAAAAAATTTTGGATATTCAATATACGATTACAATAGTTTAAAAAAAATAATAACAAATTACAGACCTGACTTAATACAATGCCCATATAATATAATTGATAGACGTATAGAAGATCCCAAAATTATCAACTTTTTGAAAAAAAGAAAAATTAAAATTCAAGCGAGATCGATTTTTTTACAAGGAATACTATTGAGGACTAAAAATAAGTTACCAAAATTTTTTAATAAATGGAAAAAAGTTTTTTTAAATTTTGAAAAATTATGTGAAATTAATAAATTAAATCCATTATCAATATGCTTAAATTATGTTAACAACAATAAGAATATAGATGAGATATTAGTTGGTGTACAAAACGAACAAGAACTAAAACAAATATTTAATTTGGAGCTAAAAAGAAAACTTCTTATAAATAAAAAGCTTTTAGTTTTTCAAAGTTTAAAATTAGTAGATCCGAGAAGGTGGAAAAATGGTTAAAAAAAATAATTTTTTACTTATTTTGCAGGCAAGACAAACCTCTACAAGATTTCCAAATAAAGTAATGCAAAAAGTTTTGGGCATTCCCTTAATTATTTTTTTATTAAAAAGACTCCAGAAGTGTAAAAAAGTAGATCAAATTGTTGTAGCTATTCCGAAAAATCAGAATAATAAAAAACTTAAGGATTTATTAAAAAAACAAAATTATAAATATTTTGAAGGGTCTGAAAAAAATGTATTGAAACGTTTTTACTTTTGTGCAAAAAAGTTTAGAGGTTCAAATATTATCAGAGTCACTTCAGATTGCCCATTAACTGACCCGAAAATAATTGATAAATTTATTGAAATATTCAAAAATAAAAATGTTGATTACCTTTCTAATGGAAACCCCCCATCTTATCCTGATGGTTTTGATGTAGAAATTTTTAAATTTAAAGCTCTAAAAGAAAGTTTTTTGAAATCTAAAAGCCTTCATCAGAAAGAGCATGTTACACCTTATATAAAGAAAAATGTCTCTTTTTCAAAATTTAACGTTATGAATAAAGAAGATTTAAGTAGTCTAAGATTAACAATAGATTATATGGATGACTTAATTGTTGTGCAAAAAATATTAAACTTAACTAAAAAAAAATACGATAGCAGTTATAATGATATAATTAGAGTCATAAAACATAATAATAAAATAATGAAATTGAAT
>MDTB01241446.1_pt1 | contig 12621 bp, 13 predicted proteins | sample 811161 | NCBI WGS metagenome assembly MDTB01 (sample SAMN05326650, study PRJNA326480) | marine metagenome | isolation source: seawater | place: Mediterranean Sea | collected 2009 | reverse complement strand
TTTGCCAATCACGAATGTTATCCAATATATCCTGATAAAGATTAACACCTTTATAGTTCACCCTGTGTAAATTTGTATTGTATCGTGCATATAGTCCAGGTCCATCTCCTAATTCAATAATACGTTGCATATATCGCCAATGTTGTTCATACATAAGTGGTTCTCCACCTACCCAATAAACTTCTTCTATTCTATGTTCTTCAACTGCATCTGAAAATTCTTGTTCAACTTGATCTTTTTGAAATTCTTCTATTTTACTTTTGACAGGCTTTTCCATCCATGGTTCTATTTTACCTTGTTTACGTGCTTCTGTTTCCCAAGCACTACTTAACATAGGGCCACACATTCTACATTTAAAATTACATAAGTTGCTAAAACGATAATCCCAACTAATAGGTTTCATAGTTGTGTACCCGTCATACTGAGTGTTAACTATAACGTCATCCCATTTGTGTGCAAATAAATGATTAAAGTAATCCCTATAAACATCTTGATTAAGTAATTTTTTATCACATACTACGCATTCCGGTGGTACTTCGTTGTTTAGCATCTGCATACGAATACGCCTTATATTTTCACCGTTCCAATATTCTTCTAGAGTAGTTGGCTTATATTCATTTGTGCCTTCACTAGTATCGATATATTGCTTAAAATTTTGTGCAGGTTCACGACTGGCACAACACAGTCGTCTTTCAGTTTGTGGGCTGAGATATGTGTGCGTCCATGGAGCCATACATAAGTTTTCTGGTTTAATCATTTATAAACTCTAGTAAAGGATTAATAATTTGTTCGTGTACAAGTTTGATAACTAGTTCTTGGTTGTAAAAATGATTGTAGTTGTGCTCTAGTTTTTGTTGTGTAAGTGGATCAGCAAAGATTGTTTTATCCGCAATACATGCATGGATTTGTTCTACTACTTTATTTAATCTAACATCCTCATCGTCAACAGTGTCATAGGTTTCATCAATGCAATGATCAAATGTTTCAAATCCTTGGCGCTTTTGCCATGCTAGTGTACCTACTTGCCCCCAAATAACGCTTGGATGCTTGAATGCACAAGGTTTAAGTGTTTTTTCAGTTACATTTAATTCTAGATACTTTCCTTTTCCTGGTCCATAGTAATTAGGCCCATATGAAAGAACTTGACTTTCAGCAACTATACTAAACCTCGTACTTGTATACCAGGTTGGGTCTGTATACCGTTGCCAGTTTGCATCATTATATTCTTGATCTTGTGCATTTTGCAATTCTATATTATTTCCTACATAACTGTAAATATTATTTTTTAATATTGGTTGCAACCTATTGTATAATTCTGTTCGGTGAATGTTTTTTTTGTTCATTAAAAGTAAAAAGTCACAAGTAGAGTTCTTTTTTAAGTTACTTTGATCATATCCTAGATGCTTGTACCATATGCTTTCATTAATCCACATAAAATCTCGAGGACGTAATGTAAAGTCTGCACTTTTATCTAAATTACTATCCCAACTATCCCAACAATGATCAATTATATGTTTAATTCCTTTGTTTGCTAGTATTAATTCATTAACATTTGTTTTCGCATAAAAATCTTCGTTATCACTTACGACAACAGTTGAATGCTTATCATAGTTTTTGTTAATATCAAGTACTTCGATATTAAAATACTTTTCCCATAAGTCTTCTAGATACCAAGATTGAAATACTGTTTTATTTTCACTAACAAGTATTGTAGGTTTAGAGTTCATATTTTAAAGCCTTTGCAATTTTACTATGACTTATTGCAAAATTTTGATTACGATATAGGTCAGTTTGTCGTAATTTTTTATGGAGAGATTCTCCTGTTTCAGGCTCCTCTGGTGTTTCATTCATATTTGCTTGTTCTACTAACTTTTTTAATGCTATAATATCATTTTTATATTTACTATGCAAAATTTGTTGTTTTTGTAGATACAACATAATAGGACTACGTGCATGAATAGGTGTTTTGCTTAAACTAAATTCCCATGGATCGTGCATCACATTAAAATGTATGCTATCAAAATTCATTGTTTTTGCCCAAGTAAGTATTTCATGCAAATAAAAAATATTTTGTATATTCCAAGTGCAACATAGTTGAGTAGTTATAGGATATCCCTGTTCACGTAACTCGTGTATCTTTTTAATATTTGTATTTGAACTTTTCCAATTGGCTCCATAACGTTCATACTCGAAACGTTCTTCTGTGTTGTCAACACTAAAGGCAATTTGTACATGCTTGAAATGTTTCCATATGGTTGGATCTTTAGGAAACTGTGTTGTATTTGTATTGTAGTGTATATCTATATTTTTAGCATAACCTTTGTCAACTGCATTTTTTAGTAATTCAAAATGTTGTTTAATCATCCAGGGCTCGCCACCTGTAAATTCAAAGTATTTAATTTGTGGCAGTAATTCATCTAAGTTATTCCAAAACTTAGGTGACTTCCTTACCCATTGTCCATCTTTTAGCCATTTCTTTGCTATATGATCAGTAGGATCTTTTGCATAATCTAGTTCTTCTTGTGCCCATTTACTGCTACTCCAGCTTCCACAAATACGACATTTTAAATTACAAATATTTCCTAATTTTAAGTCTAAAAAAACAAGTTGTTCTCCGTTGTTATTTTTATATTCAACATTCAAGTGCTTAAACTTTTCTAGCATATATTGACGTTTAGACTTTTTTCCTGCATCTTCTTCACGCCAACAGTTTCTGCATCCTTCAGGCTTTTCACCTCTGCGAAAACTACGCCTTAAATTACGCATAGTTTTACTATTAAACGCATCTTCTAGAGTATTATTTTTAAGATTAATATCAGGGATTTCGTCTGTATATAAACAACAAGGCCTAGTTGTTCCCATAGGCGTTGCTTCTATACTAATCCAAGGTAATATACATTTATGCATATTGTTGTAAACTTTCTAACTCTGGAAAGACTTGGTAGAAGTTTTCTGTTCTTACCTTATCCAGTTGATTTGTAACTTCATTAAATTTTTTAAGATGTTTTGTATTATCTTGATTGTTCATAAAACTAATTAGACTTTTAAATCCGTTAGTCGCTCTTTGTAAATGATCTTTAGGACTTAGCCAATCAATATGTTCTTTAAGTTGATGTGTGATATCAACTTTCATCTCTGTTGGCAAGCAATCAACACGATACCACTCAGGACTTTGAAGCACATTTACATTTAAATCTGCAGGAGAAAGCAAACCACGTGCAGTCCAATCTTTATGAAATTCTGGCACATGTTGTATGTTCATTATACTTAGTGTAGGACTTATATAAAAGTCCACATTCGGACATTTTTTTAACATACGTTCTCTATTATCTGTGGTCTTTTTCCAATCACTACCTTTTCTCATTAATTCTGCACGAGATCCACTAGCATCTAAACTTGCACCTACACTTACACTATCAAACATTCCCCAATAATCTAATACATCTAAATCTTTATACAATGTTTCATTAAAGTTTGTATTATATATTAACTTTACATCAAACTTTTCTCTTTTTACTAGTTCTTTTAGTATATTGTAATGCTCTTGCATTATAAGTGGTTCACCACCTGCAAAATATATTTGCTCTATATGATCTATATGTGGGATCATTTGTTCCCATATATCATTCTTATTACGCCCGGCCCATTCTATACGTTTATGATTAGGAGGTTGTCCATGCATTTTTACATGATCATCATACCATAAACTACTAAACATAGGCCCACAACTACGACATTTTAAGTTACACTGATTACTAAAACGTATATCCCAATAAACTAATTCAAAGTCTGGATTTGCACCTTGATCTACTTTATGTATATGATGTCCGAAATGCTTATTGCTACTATTACGCATACTAAAAAAGCCTTGTTCTTCCTGCTCATAACAACGTGTGCATTCTTTACAAGATTTATCTGCAAGCATATTTTTACGCATTTCTACATATTTTTCACCGTTCCATATTTCTTGTAAAGTATTTGCTCTCATATTACCAATAGGATGTGCCATTTCAGCTAAACAACAAGGGTATGCTTCTCCTGTGGGAAAGCCATGGATATGAGTCCATGGAATCATACAAAAGTTTTTACTTTCCATTAATCTTTTTTGTTGATCATCGCGTAATGATTCTAATTCTACAAAGACAGGTCGTCTACTATTGTAGTCATAAGTTTCATAATACTTGTCTGTTTTATCAGAGCGACTCATACCATTCCTCTAGTTCTGGAAACGCCCTAGCAAACGTATGATTGCGGCGTACATCATATTGTGTATAAAACTTTTTAAAGTCATTGTGTAGACGTGGCATTTCAAATGCTTCGTTATGTGGTTTCTCAACCACTTGCAAGTATTCAATTAATCTATCTAATTGTCCTTGTTCCCATTCTTGCATGTTAGATAAGTCAAGTTGTTTTAGTCTGCTTACACATTCATCTTTGATAGGTTGCGGTAACACTAAGCAACTTTGAAAACTTGGAAACCTTAGTATATTATAACTCATAGTAGCAAAACTTTCGCCAAACAAGTTTCTTGAATTAAGAATTTTTTCAATCATATCGGGAAGTGTTGGCAAGCAAAGTGCATTTATAGTCATCATACAGTGAGTGTCTATACTAGCATAATGAAGTTTGATTAAATTTTTCCACCATTGTTCGAAGTCTAATCCATCACGTATATACTCAGCACTATAACCCGTTGCTTCCATGCTAGAATATACATCTAAACTTGGTAAGTGTGTTCTGCACTCTACTAATTTATCAATAAGTTCTGGCTTTCCACCTAAATTGCTATTAATAGCAAGTTTTGTTTGACTTTTATCTGCATTAAGTTTGAACCAATCAAATAGTCTCCAAAGTTCTGCACTCATAATAGGTTCGCCACCTGTAATCCGTAGTTCACGCAGTGTACGATGTAAGTCAGTGTCCCACCAAGCAAAAAATGCTTCTACATAAGGGTTGGTTTCCCCGTATTTGTATAATTGATTACTATCATGCGTATGTGTAAAATGATTTCTGCCATCGCTTTTCAAATTCTCGTATGCACCATGTGTTTTTAGATCTTTAACCCATGTGCTTGAAAATGCAGGATTGCAGTAACTACAAGCAAAATTGCATGTTCTATCAAATGCAATCTCAAGTGTACGTAAGTTAATATCTTCTCTGTAATCTGTTCTAAAAGCATTTTCTAATTCCTCAGTTGTATATATTTTGGATTTATAAACTCTGTCACTTATAAATTTAGTGCCCATGTCTTCTATTTTCCAGCAGTATTCACATCCACTAGGTCTTTCGCCACACTGCATTTGTCTGCGTTGTTCTTTTTTCTCAGGAGTATTGTGTAACAGTTTAGGATTTATTTTTACTGCGTCTGCATCTATTTTGTGTGGTAATGGATGGTGACAACTTGTTGTCATACCGCTACCTAACCATATAGTTGCGTTATACCATTTAGCACCACAAAAACTTGAACTCAGTGGATCTAATACACGTTGTTTGTATTGAATATCAGTTTCATTTTGTGCCTTAGACAAATAAGTTCTCCGTTTTATTTTTTTGTTCTTTACTGAATTCAAAAAAACGTTCTTTATTATAGCGTAAATCTGGTAACATGTCAAGATACATTTGTTTTAGATCTTTAGTTTGCAAAAATTTAATTACACTACAAATATTAGGATGAATATTATCTATATCGCAGGTTTCTAAATTAATGTGATCCCAATACCTATTGAATGTACGAAATCCATTGTCAGTCAACCATTTATATACTGCAGTTTGACCGTTAATTATAAAAGGTCTCAAGCCTATTATTGGCTTCCAAGTTTTTTCTGTTATAAAAGTCCAAAGAAAGTCTTCGTAGTCTGTTTCGCTTACTACATTTAAGAAATGATTTTGCCATATGTCTAGTCTGCCTAAACTGTGAATGTCATGTGGTATACCATACTCCTCTGGCCACCATTGATTTTCTACACCAATATCATCAACAGACTCATTTAGTGTTCGGTTATCTCCTAATGTAATTATTCCATAACTACTTAAATGATCACTATCTAAAAGGTCAACTAACTTTGTCCTATGTATTCTAGGCTTTCTGTTGTAACAAATAAAAACAAATTTAGGATCTTTCATTAAAATTTGGTCTTCGGTATAAGGATAAAAAAATTTAGGAAGTACAAGGGTATAAAAGTTAAAATTGTAATTACTATCAAAGTGACCTAACAAATAACTGTTAACCGCTTTACTTTTTTTAATCAAATTTAAAGTTTCTTCACGATTAAAGAAACAAGGATCTTCACTTGCAAGGAAAAAAAGATTATCTATGCAAGTGTCATTAGCATATTTTAAAAACTTATTATATTCATCATTCTGAAATTGTGGGCCAAACCATGTCATATTGATCAACACATTATTTGCATCTGTAAACTTGTCTTCAATTTGTGTTCCTATGCTTTGCATAAGTGCATTTTGATCTGTATACCATTGACTAGACTTAGGAAATGTTACTCCTATTATTTTAAGCATTTAAATATTCCTTGCTCATTGCCAATAAACCTTATTTGCATATCTATATTTTGTAATATAATCTTCAACTTCTTGTATAGGTTCCCTATTACAAATACTAGCTAACTTATTATTCAGATTATCATCATGATGAATATCTTTAAATTTTATAATTGTATCGGCTAACTTTAAGTCTTCCGTCTTCTTCCAATCTATTAGACTAGACAACCAGTTTTCTTTTATTTCAGATCTGGTAAATTCATCATTAAACCAATCTTTGAAATCAACCCAGTCTGATCCTGCTAACATTTTATACTCTTCTTTGGTTAAATTGTACTGCAAAACTTTTACTAGGAACATTTCGCTAATTATAGGGTAATCTTCTTCCTCGAATGTGATAAAAATATTATGTTTATTCTTATTTAACTCATCATGATAATGGGTTCCACTGCCTATGAACCAAGTATGCCAATTGTCTATTTTTTGTAGATACTTTTGGTCTTTGATATCGTCAAATCTTGGATGTGCATCACCAGTTTCTCCGAGACTTAGTCTATTAAAAATTTCAGGCTGAAGATAGAATTTTATACAATTAATTATAAAACTTCCACCTGTTCCCCTAGCGAAATGTACGTTATGATTGATTGTTTGCGATCCTTTTGCATTCATTCCAGAACTCCTCCATCTCAGGATATGTTTTTTCAAAGTTTGTTCCACGACGACGATCATGTTCATTAAAAAACCTATAGAAGTCACCTCTTTTGCGTTCTACGTTATCAGTTCCTGCTAACATCCAGTCTTTATCTCTTTTCATTTTTAAAACTTCGTAATCTTTGAAGCCGTGCATTTCATGTAAGTTATTTTCCATATAATTTACAATATCATCCATTACCAAACTGTATTCTTTTGGTAAAATTTGTAAACTCTGCCATTCTGGTGTATATAACAGAGGAGTATCGAACCAAACACGCTGATAAGTATCTGTATATTTTTTACGCAAATATATAATATGTTCTAGTAGTTTCTGTAATGATAGAATACTAAGGTTACTCATTGTGATGATAAATGTTAAACTGCTTTTATATGGAACATCTTTAACAAATTCTTCACATCTATTTATCGCAAGGTCAAAATCCAACCCATGTCTAATATATTCTGCTTGAGAACCCCATGTATCTAAACTTACAAATTGCATGAAATGCTCCACGTTTTGACCTTCGCAAAGTCGCTGAACATACGACTTGTATTTTTTCCAGACTAAGGAGTCAACACTAAAGTTACTGGTTACATTCATGTGTAAATCAGGTTTTGGATTCTCAAGCACATAATCAAACACACGATAAGTGTTTGGATCCATAGTAGGCTCACCGCCTGTCATACGAAAATGTTTTAAATCTTTGTATAGGTCAGGCCACCAACGCCAGAATGCTTCTCTGTATGGATTACTTTCCCTATTTGGTATTGCTCTACGTTCGCCTTTGAAGTGTTCTGGTGCATTATGTGGTGTACTAGTGGGCCATGCACCTAAATTGTTTGTTTCTTTTGTCCAGGTACTACTGAACTGTGGACTACAATAACTACAAGCCATATTACAAACATTATTAAAGTTTACTTCAACATAACTAGGATTAACATCTGCAGTTGGATTAGCAACAATCTCATCGAAACTATTCATTGCCCACGGCTCGCCACTGCGATAATGCCTATCACTCATGTTTCCATCTTTTTCAATATTCCAACAGTAGTTACAATCCGTACATTTGTATCCTAATATCATTTCTGCACGAGATTTTTTCTTATGATCTGTATTATGTAAAGCACTTGGATTGTTTAATAAAGGTGCAGTTGGTATTTTGTGTAGTGGAGGATGATAACAGCTGTTTGTATGTCCTGTTGTCAAATGGAGACTTACTTGTTTCCATTTTGCTAAACAAAAACTTTCACTGATTGTTGCAAGTTTATCCTTAGCTTCTAATGCGTCTTTATAATAATCGCTCATAAATTTTCTAAAACTGTTTTATTTGCCTCTAATCTTTGCAAAATTGATTGCATGTCTACAGGATTTTGTAATAGTTTTTCTAAACTCTTGAACACTGCATCTATTCTTAAGTAACTACTTTCAATGTCATAAGTTTTATCTATAATATCATCAAAAATATCAAATCCTAGTGTTTTTAAATTTTGTTCAAACTTAGGACTACCTATAACTAAAAATAATCTACCGTATGCAATTGGTCGAAATGTTTTTTCGGTGACGAAAAAAGTATCAGCAGTTGTATTTGTTTCACAAACTACTTCTATTGCAATATCATTATAAACCTTGTCCCAAATATTAGGAGCTACTACAACTTCTTCATATGTAAGATTTGTAGGATCTATTGTTTCACCAGTATCACTATAGGGTAACATTGGAATTAAACTTCGCCACTTACTATTATGTTCGCAAATAAAACCATCAAAATCATTGTTTTGTTCTGATACTGTACTTAAATCTAAATGCATACTTGCTTTGCCGCGATTACTATACTGCCAGTTTTTGTGTTTCCAAAAACTATAAAGTCTTTCATTAGTTGCTCTTCCACAAAAAAGACTATAATCAAATTTTGTAGGAAGTTTGATATCTATGTTTTTTGTTTGCCGCTTACATAAAATTGACCACCATCTTATATTTTTTTTGTTTATTGTATGTTTAAATATTCTACTTTTGCATAATCTATCGTTACTTGTAAATTCAATCATAGAATAATCAATGCATAATTCATCACAAATGTTTTTTACACATTGTTCTAATCCGTTATTAACAATATCCCATCCTTCGTAATCCAAATCTAATATAATTTTTTGATCTTTTGGTGTAGAAAACATGTATCGTGCAATCTTACAAGCCAATATCTCTGTATTTTTAGTAAAACTAGCACCACAATAGGGTATAACTCTCAAGGTTACCATCCTTCATGCTTTCTGATCATATTTATTTCTAAACTCATTGGGTCTGTTTGTCTATGTGTTTCCTTATAATGTATTTTAAAGAATTTACTCTGTTCACTTGTAAACTCACTGATATGTAATCCTAAACGTGCTTGTAATAATTTGTTTATATTTGTTTGATCAACAGTTTTCCATTCACTGTATATTTCGCCTAAGTGGTAAAAGTCTTGGACTTCTCTGTAATCCCAATCAGTAATCATTGTCCTGTAAGTACCATATCTAGCACCGGCTATACAACTATTACCATATTCTGCGTCAGCACCTATGTTGTGCCATATGCTTAGTCTATCAAAGTTACTGCGATGAACCATTTCATTAAATTCTATTAGACTAGGCTTTGTTCCTTTCTTTAAACACATCTTTACACCTTCTCTGAATCCTGCTCTCCATGCATGGAACGCATCACCATTAGGGTGTGTAGTGCTATAAATATTGTTCATAGCCAAATATTTTGGATCATAACAAAATTCTACTTCGTTTTCATCTGCTCCGTCACTATTTTCGTGTGTCTTCATATTGTTAACAAAATTACGTGTCCAACAACTTATACCTCCGTTGCCATACATAAGTCCGTTTACTGCATTCACTGCTTTCCAACGAAATACACAATCTTGGTATTCAGGTTTAATATCTAATGTTATATCGAAAAATTCTGGATAAGGCATATTGTCGCCATCTATTAATACAAAACGCTCAGTATCACTAGCACTGGCTGCTGCTTTGTGTGCTGCATCTGAACCTGTTACACCATCAACACGTTTTGCCCAGGGCACTATGTTTTGTATTTTTGCCCAGAACTCTTCTTTTTTAGGTTCATCATAACTTAGATATATACAATCTAAATCTGCTACATCAATCTTTGACATAAGGATTCCTTGCTAATTCTTCTTGTTTTAAAAACCAATGTGTCTTTTTTGGATTTATCCAAACTAATTCTTTCTCTATTACGCGATGTCTTTTAAAATTTATGGCATCGTATTGTTCTTGTGTAATCACAATATAAAGACTCTCCTCTAATAAGTCTTTTGCAACATACTTTTTATCAAGTATAACACCTTCTTGATTATAATACAATCTTATTTCATGAGATGGTGCTGACTCAAATATGTGTTGTGCTTCAAAGAACGAACTGCTCATATCTTTTGGTTAACTCCTCTGTACAAAAGTTTTTGTGATAATAATGGAAAGGGATTGTTTGTGCATAACTATTTACTAAAAATATTTTATCATCTGTCAACGCCCAACTACAAGCATCACGCCAATCATCTGTACTAAATCGATTTATGTAGGATTTCATATGTGTAAATGTTGGATAATCTAATGTCGGCACATAAAAATTTTCACTACCAATTATAGTAGCGACTATACTCATAAACACATCTGTGTCTGCATGTTCATGTCTACAGTTTTTTAAAATGCTTGATTTGTATATGTCAAACGTATTTAATACAATTTTGCAATCGTCAAAAAATTTCTTTGTTTCTACACAATGCCTAAAATACATAAAGCCATTATAAACATTTAGCATATTATTTTCTTGCCACATCTTTCTATACTTGCTGTCATCTGCAAACTTACCTCTATAATTACAAACTTGTGTAGTAAAACAAATATTTTTAAGTCTTACTCCTGTCCACCAGTGATCTATATTACTTGTAATAAGCATATCACTCTCAACCTTAAATGTTTCTTTAAATGGTGTAAGTTCCCACGCTAGGCACTCATTTGCAAAAGGTTCCATAGTAGGTATTGTAATAATTTCATCAAACACCTGAGTCATTTGTGCTGGCACAGTGGTATTTTCGTCTACAACAACTGCAAACTTATTAATTTTACAGTAAGTCTTGACACTAAGAGCAAGCAAATAAGCACAATTTAGATATTGTTCTCCTTGAGCAAAAGTTAAATATCCTTGATTATATTTCTTTTCTCTCATACACTATTCCATAGTTTACCGTATACGTCAGTTTGTAAAATACATTTTTTATTCATCACATGTAAATCACCCTTATAACGCATTATGTTTTTACTATTTCTAAGATTATACTTTATTAACCAGTTATTGTTTCCATAATCCACAACACTATCTGTAGTGCTTATTGCAGGTAAGTTGTGTACGAATGTATTTGTATTTGCATATCCATTGCAAATATTGTGAGCAATGCTTAATGCAAAATCATTTCTAAAAGGATTGCGTCTAAATCCTAGTAGCCTACCATAGTATCCATAATTTTCGTAAATAGTTCTCCAGGTATCAAAGATCTGTTTTGCATGTTTATTCTTTTTGAAATAAATTACTGTGGCCCAACGCATTTCAAATCCATTGCCACCATTTTCCAAAAAACGATTATGTCTAAATATTTCATTTCCTGTTATATCATAACTACTATTATGACATAAAAAGTCTTGATTAGATCCAAAATAATTTGCTAGATTATCATTTTGTATAAAGTAATCTGTATCAATAAGAATGGTTTCATCATATGGACTTAAATTATAAGCATCATAACGTCCTATGTTATTCCAGGCTATAGTTTCAACACCATCTTCATATCTAAATGTACGAATATTTTCTTGAACAACATCTAATTTTACAATAGTGCTAGGCACATCTAAGTAGTGCTCTGCTAGTCGTGCTGAAAGTTCAGCAAGACGTTTATAATCTAACTGACTATTCTCACTATATAATAGCAGTACACCTTTAGACTTCAACGTCACCTGCTTTGCGTTTTGTTTTCAGTTCTTCGTATTGATTATACCAGTCATTATGAACTTCTTTCCAACGTTGATCTGCTAGTACTAATAATTCTTGCACATCTATTTTTATAGGTGTATCGTAACTGTCAGTTAGTATATCGTCTCTGCTGGATTGAAATAATCCTGCATTTGCACACTTCATATACAAATAATTTAGCAGTGTCATATCAACTTTGAACAGTCCTCCATTATAAGGGACAGTCAATCTTTGTTGTTGTTGTTCTTTTAGTGTTTGTTTTTGTCTATTGAGCTCGAATCTTTCACGAGCATATTCTTCTTGATTTGTCATGCTGATATTATAACAGGCGCCACAGCGCCTGTCAAGTATAAAAATTTGGTTTTACAATTAACCGTTAGCGTTAACAGTTTGTGAAGGACCAT
>MDTB01096607.1_pt1 | contig 12621 bp, 26 predicted proteins | sample 811161 | NCBI WGS metagenome assembly MDTB01 (sample SAMN05326650, study PRJNA326480) | marine metagenome | isolation source: seawater | place: Mediterranean Sea | collected 2009 | reverse complement strand
TTGCTGGCCATGGTGGGCTAAGGTTTGGCATTGTTCGGTAAGGAAATCAAAACAATCAAGTAAAGGAGATCCCAATGGGAATAGACTGTTATTTAATTAATCCTGATACAAACAAACTCCACGCAGAGGAGACTGGTCAGGAAGAAGCAATGGGCTTCAACCCTTTTTCAGGTCATGCAGGTTATCTTCGTGAGGCTTATCACGGAGGTCCATATGCAACAAAAGTTCTCTTGCCAGAGGCTTGGATCGATGAGGAAGAAAGAGACGAAGGAGGAGCAATCAGTATTAAGGCTTCTACTCTCCGCCATCGGTTGCCTAAAACCTTAGAAGCCGCTGCCATCCGAAATCGCGAAAACTATGCTAATCGAGACGAAGAGATGGTGTTGAAGTCATTCAAAGACTTCGTGGACTTGGCTGAAGAATTAGAAAAAGAGAAAGGGAAGCCTTGTAAGTTTTATGTCTCTTACTAGGGTTCGGTGAGGTAGAGTTGGGCTAGTTCCGGTGGAGTGTAGGTTCGGCTCGGTTAGGTGATGTACGGACCGGATAGGTGGGGCGGGCTTCGGCGTGATACGGCAAGGATGCTCCCATATGGCTCACACGCTCCCGAGTGTTTTATGAGCCCACACTGAATTGCGTGAGGGAGCACCCCATTCATTTAGAAGGTGTCACTACCTCCACCACCTCCACCACCAGATACTCCAGAGTCTCCTCCTCCTTCACCACCTTCACCATCTCGTGGTTTTGGTGCGAAGTAAACCCGATAGTCAGGCTCATTGTCCTTCGATTTAAAGTTATTCTTAAGCACCAGAACCTTGGTGTTCCTTCCTAAAGATCCACTCAGATAAGTGTCTCCGCTTTTGCTCTCTTGTTTCCAGAGGGCACACATTTCTACTAAATTAGATTCCGCCATTTGAGATCTCCTTTGTGGCGTTAACGATTCTGTCAGAGATCTGCTCCCTGACATAGTTTAAATAGCTCTCCATATCATCAATAGACCTCACAATCGCATAAAAGCCATAATGCTCTGATACACGTCTCTGAAATTCTTCTTGATGAATAGATAGCTTCCCCTTCTCTGTCTTAAATTCTACCCAGATAGAGACAGGAATGTTGTGGACCGGATAATCAACATGACAATCCGCAAGCCCACGCATTGCGACTGGCCTGAAGCCACCACTCTTGGTAGGAACAGGTACATTATTGAGCCTGACTGCAAAAATTCCATTTGCCTTCAGCCAGTCTAACACCGCTTTCTGAATAATACCCTCAGATGCGTTCAGTCTTTTGGGACGTGCCTGCCGTTTGATCCCTGTGGGCCTGCCAGCCGCTAGACTACGCTGGGATACCCTTCGGGCTTTTTTCAAGGCCATAAAACTATCTCAATCAGAGGGCACCCTACTATGTAGGGACAGGAACGAAATCGAGGGCGCCCCAAAGACTTGTTAGAATAGAGGTACTTCAAACCAACCAGCGGCACCTCCAAATATTTCAAACGCTAATAATAAAAATGGAATCATTGATCCAATAGCCAATAAAGCAATAATGCTGCTGAGTAAATTCATAGGTCTCCTTCTTGCTGCTGTTAATTATTAACCTATAGTCTACATAGCCAGAAACAGTAAATCAAGTTAAATTTTAAATTTAATTTGTGGTCACTTGTTTGAAAAAATTATTGCTGGATGCTGCTGGGGTTTTTTGAAAACGACCTGGTGAGACCCTATCTATTTTCCCCTCTCCTGCAAGACGCATAATGGCTTTACGAACTTTTTCAGATAAAATAATGTTGCCACACTTAGTCTTTTCATTCACCACACTTTCCGGCACAGCATACTCTTCGACTAAATAATCTCTAACATCATTGTTTGTGAATTTACGGTCTATACCCGGCAAATAATCCTCTTCGATCTTTTCGGCTATAGTCTTCGGAGTAAATTCTGGAGTCTCCTGTACGGGAACCTGTACCACAGCAGGATGGCTGCGTTCATAATCGCGTGCAAAGCCAAACAGCTTTTCAATCTCCACCTTCCGGTCTTCAGCCCTTTGGATAAAGGCTTGAGCCTTTTGGATGTCTCGGTCAAGAAGCTCATGAGCTTTCTTTAAAAAATTACCCTGAATCTCTTCGATCTCTGAGACTTTATCTACTTGGTCTATGAGACTTTTAATTTCTTGTGTTGTATCCATGATAGTTAGTTGCGTAGTGCTGTGCCTCTTTTTAGAAATGATAGTTTTTGCAGTTGCTGTTCCGCTCGGTGCCGTTAAATTCCATATTCGAAATTATTTGTATTGGCATTTTCGCAAATCAATCTTGCTCCGTTGCTCATGTGAAATTTCATTGCCATATCTGTCTTCGGACTTAAAGTTACCAGCCGTGAAAAACGATCTGTTTCTGAAATCATATCTCTTACTTTTAATATGAGGTCTCTACCTCTTCCTTTTTCTGACGACCAGATAGTATATGCGACTGCTATTTCTCCGCATTGTATGTTGAGTAATGATTTCTCGTCATAAGGAACCTGATTTAGATATGCCAAACAGATGTAAGCCTTGTTTTTTAGATGATAAACCTCTCTTGCTGGGGAAACCCTATCCTTTGCTGAAATTCTAGGGCGAACAGGATCTTCCAATATTATTCTTTTTAACAATGATTCGGAGCATATCTGTTCCATTATCCAACTACCATTTTTGGAGGTTCGTTATCTTCATCAAAGTCAGAATAGTTTAAAGTAAGCTCTTGTCCGATACCTATGTCTTTTATTGCAAAAATTTCACCAGATTCTGAGTGGTAACAGTTTGGAGTTGTTGAGTGATTTAGATAAAAAGAAATGTTTAACTGATTAATAGATTGGTCCGGACACCAAAATCCAAATTCGTTGTCTACAAAGAAGTCGTGAATCATCCTCCTTATTGTTGGAGACACATGGCCCAGTTGATTCCAGGTTATAAACTCAAAATTGACTTTTGTTTCTGGGAATAGATTTGTTCCGCTTGTTATTTTTCGTATAGCAAAAACACCGACTCCGTGTATCTTAGAAGCCTTTATCCTTGCCCATGTGTTCTCCTTAATATTGTGAAGAACCTTAGATAGACTTGTCTCTTTTTGGGAAATAATTTTCAACGGGGGTGACGCCTGCCCAGACATCTCGTATCTCCTTTTCTGTTAAAAAAACTTTTCTTCCTTTCAGGGGGTTCCCTGGATATTCCCAAAGAACTTTTTTCCCTAAAACCGAACTCTTCTTGCCAGTAAACTTTTTACCCAAATTAGTCTTGTGTCCTTTTTCAAAGGGTTTGCAAGTTTTTCTTCCTTTTTCAAAGTTTGCTCTCCGAACTTTATCTCCGTGGCAACCACAACTTATTGTATTCTTGCTTCTATAACTCTTTCTTGCAATGACTTTTTTATTACCACACTCGCACCTATACAGCCAATAAACTATTTGCCTGTTGTCGCTGCCGATCCTGATATGATCAAACCTTATGGGTGTAAGCATCGTCTCTAAATGTTCTCTTGCTGGCATCTAGAAGTTATAGTTGTAAAATATTTTTTCGACTTTAACTGGGCGTTCTCCTTCTTTTTCATACTTGATATAAAGAGTACCTACTAAGATCAGTAAGATGAAAGAGAGTCCGAGTATTGCATAAAGACTATCCATAGCTTGGTTCTTCAAATCCTTTGTCCTCCCCGCCGTATTTAGTATCTACATCACGAACAAAGCTTCTCATATACCCCAAAAGCTCCTCCGTTCCTTTTTCATCCAAGTATAAGTCATACATTAGTGCTTCATTATCAACCAAGTAATCCTTAACCTGACCATATTTTAACTCATGTTGCTCTAATAAGCCTGTATGACACATGAAGATTTGGTCTTCTTTTTTGTCACTCTTGGTGCTGCACCAATAAGTGTAAAAATCACTACTTATCCATCGTGAATAACTCATAGTTGTTCTATAACCTTGAGCACACTTTCTCTTTTAGTTAAACTCATTACTTGCTATTCCTTCTTTTAATCTTTGAAACTAGGTCATCAGTAAGCCGCATCTGCTCTAATTTTTTAGCCAGCTTTGCTGACTTAGAATTCTCCTCTCTCTTCCTTTCGTTAGCTGCCGCGTCTTCAAACTCTGAATAAAGTTTGTTTGCTTGGGTTTGCCATTGTTCAATCTCTTCTTTAAAAAACTGCTCCTCCTGCAAGATGTGGTCTACATACCAATAATACTCCATGAGAATGACATGGGCTGGTCGATACTTTTTGTAGACAGTTTCCATAAGGGCGTGCCCGGCATCTGGTTTTTGCGTTTGAGCTCAGCCTAAGTTAAGACCCACAATCCCCAGAAACACGCCCCTATAGACTAAATGTTATCTTCGCAAGAGCACGGATAGGAATGGCATTCCTTACAAAAAGGAATATCCTTCTCTTCCCAATTCTCTGGGATTTCAATCATCTTCTTCTCTTGTACTTTTGTACTAACCAAGCAGGTGGCAACATTGTCACAGAATGCTCGTCATATCCAGAATACATCGGTCTATTATCTTCTAAGGCTTTGACTGCTTTGTCGTACCATTTTATCACTGATTCGATGTTTCTGCGATATTGATCTCTACCAACTGAGAGGCCTTTTTCCTCCAAATCAACAATCTGCACTCCATAGGGAGGTTTCTTTTCTACAAAGACAAAGTTGAAGGCCCATGATTCACTGTCAAAGACTGATTTAGCTCCATCGGTGTAAATTGAGGCTTGGACATTGTAGCGGAACGCTGTCGACCAAAGGTCCTTCTCTACATGATCTCTTGAAGCATCCTGACACGACTTCAAATCTATAACTGTTCTGTACTCTTGATTGATCCAATCAATTCGCCCCTTCATCAGAACATCCGTTTCTTTGTCATTCCACATAAGAGTTTGTTCTGCGACCCCATTTGAAAGCAAGTCATTGGCCAGCGGATGAGATCGGACGGACTCTGCCATTTCATGAATCATATCCCAATCTTTTGGTGATAAGGATATCTTACCTTCATTTTCTGATTCGGCATCTTTTAGTCTGCGTTTGCCGTCACTTGTCCTTAAATCAACCTTCGGCGCCAGAAAATATCTTTCATCAAAGTGTTCAATCTCCAGTACAAGAGTGTGGAATGCTGTGCCGACTTTCATAGCCGGCGTTTCAGAAGACCTTGGCCCAAAATAATGGTCCATGGATTTATCAACTCTATCCAATGATGATTTAGACAAACCCATCCCTGAGAATTTTATGTTTGTCTCCTTGTCATCGAACATGAGGTTATTCGACCTGTCAAAAAGCCATTTCAACTTTTCAACTCTTTCTTTCAAAATTTTCATTTGCGTCTCGTATCTGCTCATAGTATTATTCCTTTCACCATGGTTTTAATTAACTGTGGTTCTTTCCTTCTCTGCTCAAGGGGGGTGTTCTTCTCCTTTCTTCGCCCCCCTTACCTTATCCATGTTTAATTGAATACCTCTTTGCTCCTGTTCTCCAGAACAACATTCATAGTTATTCATTCCACACTTAGAGCAATGATAATGACCATGACAAAAAACCATTGATGTTGAGCTTAAACAAAACACGCAAGTTCTTGTCAATTCGTCAGTATTCATTCTGCTTTGTGGCCACGTCCTAAAATCCGAGTTTGATAATACTCATCAAATTTCTCGAGTTCATTGTCATACCTCCCATCTGCATAATCAGGTAATTTTTTAATTTCTCCTCCTTTTGCCAAAAACTCTTCTGTTTGTTTTTTAATCAAATCAGAATCCACCATTTTTGTGAATTTTGAGTCTTTGAACCTTGGATTGTTTTCAAAATTTATTTGGAATTTTCTTGATCCACTCATTAGTAGCTAATTTTAAGGTTATCGAATCGTGTGCATTCCTTATCAAAATACACATTTACCTTTCCTGTATTCGATATCTTTCCTTTTAAAACCGCTAACTCTGCTATTCCTGCTTGATCAGAATCGGAATTGTAATAATCATCCCGATAGATAGTTATAATTCTCCAAGCCGCCTGTTCAAGATTCCCAGATTCTCTCAAATCTGCCATTCCAGGTCGTCTGTTTTCTCGTGTTTCAACACCACGATTTAACTGAGATAAAGCAAGGATATTGATATTTAATGTTTTGGCGGTGTATGCGAGTAAATTTACTGCATAACCTAACTGCTCGTCGCGAGTATTGAATTTCCCAATAATATTTACAAGTTGTAAATAATCAATTACAACAAACCGGACATCATGCTTTCGGACGCACCTTCTTATAACAGAAATCATTCGGCTGAGATCCTTGGTTGTATCATCCACATAAACCATTGGTTCATTACCTCCCTGTGGAGCAATTTTCATCGCAAACTCTGTCATTCGATCCCAATCATCCTGCTCCAAATCCGCCATATTTAGTTTCCGATAAGGAACCTTTGTCGCAATGGATGTCATCTTATCCATCACATCTTCCTTCGACATCTCAATCGAGAATATCAACGACTTGACGTTGTTGTTGAGTGCGGAGTTAAGAGCCATTTGAACAGCGAGAGAAGTTTTCCCCATAGCAGGCCGAGCAGCAAGAATATCGAAATGACGAAAACGAAGACCACCGTTAAGGAGACTGTCAAGATCGATAAGGCCCGTTGAGAGAACTTCTTCTGATACTTGTCCGTTTTGCTTTTTGTCCAGAAAATCTGCACGCATCGCAAAAAGATCTTGGATGGTGAACACGCTGTTATCAACTGATGCGCTTCGGATGTTTTCCATCCTGCCCATAAGTTCAGCAACTTTGCCCGAAGGCTCGTCTGATGTAAGGATTTCATGCTGTGCCTGTTGCAAGAGTTCAACCGCCTGCCTCTTCGTGGCAGAGTTGACAATACGGTTAGCGTAAAATTCTACGTTTTCAGATGACGGAGCGTTCTGATATATCTCCGTTATGTACTCTTCATTAATTTCAAACTGATCATTACAACGCTTAAACAGACTCAAACTTTCAATGACCTCGTTACTAGAGTACATCGACTCCATGACTTCAAATATTGCCTTATTACGCTGATTGTAGAAGTCATTTTTTGTGACAAACTCCAGAGCAGTTTCTAGAGTTTCGTTTTTCGTTAGGATGCAACCCAGTAACGCTTTTTCTGAGGCTACATCATTTGCTTGCATCTGCTCCATTATGGCACCTGTACTGTGGTTTTAGGGATTGTGTGATACTTTCCATTGATATTCAGATCATCATCTGAAGTAACCAGTATTCCGCCCATGGATGTTGCATTCTGAACACAACTATTCCACATACCCTGTGGGTCATCCCACTCAACTGGTTTTCTGCCACACAACTTCTTCAGGAACTGACGATACGCCAAAGAAGCAATTTGCCGGTCCTTTAAGCTCCCATCCAAAACAACCTGTTTTTGATTCTTCTGAAGAGAGTCAAAGTTCTGCACGATTTCATCATAGAGTTGCCACATTGGACTATTATCCTTTGTAGCAGGAAGATCCTTTATCACTGATGCAATATCTTGGTTCTTCGATAACGCAATCTGCATCTTCTTCTCAAAGTTTGAGAATGTACTCTGAATGGTAGCGAACTTGGATCGCAAACCTTCCCACTCGAAATAGGATTCTGCAACCGCTACGCAGGCCTTCTCACCATGCTTAGAAAGAACCTCTTCCAAAGTTGCAGAAATAATTACTCCCATCCTTTGAGGCCGAGCATCAAACTTATCCTTCCGCAAATCATTGACTAAATTCAATAGCCTTTCTTTCGCTTCAGAGTGGTCTTGTTCACTCCCCCCTGCACCCCCCTCGTTATTAATATTATTATTACCCCCTATAGTCCCCCGTGAGGCTATATCGATTTTAGGATTTTCGATTGTAGAATCCTCTACCATCAGATATCGAAAAATCGGGTACTCAAGGTTGAGGCAATAATCGCCGTTCTGAGCAAGGATCAGGATCTTCTTCTCTTCTAAAACTGGTAAAGCATCAGTGGCAATTTGAGCAATCGAGCCAGGTAATGCTTCAGCAATTTCTTCTTTCGTCCAACGATAGTTTCTTCCACCATGCAACATCAGTAAAAGAAGATACGCCCCATGCTTCTCTACATCATCCTTCATTTTGTTGAAGTCAACCTTGGCAAGAGGAACGTAGTCGACAGTTGGTTTCAAAACTTTCTTAGGTTCAATCATCCCCATGCTTTGTCGTCCTTTCTTTGTTTCTCTGAAATCAAATCAGATGCAGTTCTTTGGATGTGTTTACACAGTTCATCATCCAGTGCAGTATTGACTTGGGCCATGTTGACATGAACCCCTGCCGACTTACACGCTTCTAGAACCTCTCTCTGCGGGATACCCGCAGAAATAAGGTCCAACTTAATCTGCGAGTATTTCATTAGAGATCTCCTCCTGCAGTTGCAGTCGTAGAACCACCTAACTGAGACTTGTGGTCGTTGAGAAGTTGCGCCAATGATTTTCTTTCATTGAGATTTTTTGCACCTTTCATCAAACTATCCCAGTTCTTTTCGAGTGCATTACCATACTCTTTGGCATTCTTCCAACTAGCTGATTTGATAAACTTCTGTGCAACCTCTTCGATCTTCAAATGACGATCATTAGTACTGCCAGAATTACCACCACCCTTTGATGAGTTATCGCCACCCATTGATGCCTCTGCATCATCATCTTGTCCGCCAGAAACACCCGCTATTGCCTGAGCACAGTAACGGCGAGCATATGTCAAAGCAGAACCTAAGGCCTGCGGGTCTCTTTTTGTGGGCGCCATGGCATATCGACATCGCATCTGTTGACCACTTGTATGAACAAGAATATTCACTAGATGACTTCCTGTCGGAAATTGAATAAGAGCAAGTCCATGCTTAGCAAAAACAGGGTTTATCTTCGCAAGGGTCGACTCTAATGATGCGAATCGATTGCCAAAATGAGGATTTGTGCAGTCGAGTTCAACAATACTTCCCATTTCCTCTTTCGCGGCAATCCACGCCTTTATCAGATCGGCAATACCTTCCTGTTCGGACCACTGGAAATCCTCCATTCGGTTGTATATTGCTTGGTAACCATTTGCGGTGTCTTTTTTTTCTTCCATATTTTCCTTTCTTTTGGAAGGTTTCGAAAAGTAACAAAAAGTTTAGAACATCATGGCAATCCTGTCAACAATTAATTTTTAATTGACAAATTATAATTTAATTAGGTATAAAATATGAAAGACGAACAATGGGTTGAAGCTGTGGAAGACAACTGGCCAAAATTAAGATATATGGAAGCAGAGATGGAAGATAAGGTCAAAATCATGATGACCGATAAGATATTTGAGAGAATCGAATACATTCGTGAATCAAGTGGGATGACCAGAGCAGGATTTGCAAAGAGTATTGGCATTACACCGCAGGGATATGCGGCTATGATCAAGAATGATTATGTTATGCCTACAACTGCAATAGCAATAGAGTATGTGTATGGTTACAATCGAAAGTGGGTGGCTGGTGGGATTATGCCGATGAGGGTTGACGTATGGGAAAATATGAGAGGTGAGATAGAGGAGAGGCTTCTCCGAGATGTTCGTGGTTACATTGAAAAAAGGCTGAAAAATGTAAAGCCATTACTTACAAGAAAGGATGAAATTGGAAAATACTAAAAGAGGCAGGGGAAGATTACCTGGTGAACTCAAAGGAACAAAATACAATGTGCCGCCAAAAAAACAGATCACTGTCAACCTAAGCGAGGACCATTTTGAGCTCCTTGAAAAGTTGTCTAAAGAACTAAAAATATCTAGAAGCAAAATGGCAAACATGATCATAGAAGAATTTTGTAAATTTAGAGGATACAAGTAAATGTTTGGGCAAATAAACTCCATGAGTAAAACTGCATGGGGTCAAATATCGGAAGAAAATTTTATAAAGTATGATCTGCCGATGTATGTTCACGTTAACAAACTGAGTTTTAGACAGCACCTAGAGGGATACTTAAAAGGACTCCCTTTAAGGCAAAAGTGGTGGAGAGGTAGTCATGATGCAGAGAGACTTGCCTACCTAGCAAGGATGGTTTTAATTGATCCGCCTGTTATATGGCACGAAAGCAACGGAGAGGGGAAAGAATGGTTTATTCAATACGATGGAGAACCCAAGCCAAAAAAATATTACTTTCGTTAATATTATTTACATATGTTGACTGTGCCTATGCAGAGTTATATGTGGGCTTGTCAAGAATGGTATTCAGCGAAAGAGGTTATCCTAAGGACCTTAGAGGTGGAGTAAAGGATAATATCTATTACGACCGATCTAGAGGTGCTTTTGTAGGGACGAGGGAAATTCAATACTCCCAATTTGAAGATAGAAGTGAGTACATTCACTGGGCGATTTCTACGATATATATCGAAGATGACTGGGATTCAGGTTTAACGATAAATGACCGTGCCGTAAATTTAACATTAGGGTCAAGTTGGTGGTATTTCCTTTACGGGGTGCAGTGGACAGCCATAGACCAAAAATATGAATTTCATATAGAGCATCACAAAAAAGAATACTACTGTGCCGTAAGTTGTGGCTATGTTTCGACTCTTACTGCTGAAGAAAGTGAGCTTGAAAATCAAAAAAGAGAGGAATATCTAGAATACACCTCTGTGTACTTTGGGGGATTCTATACTTACGAGGATTTTTATTTTAGATCAGTGGTTGGAGATCAGGTGGTAACTGTATTTATAGGATACAATTTTGACTAAGCCGCTTTTTTGTTTTTTTCGTCAAGTCGTGCAACCTGTTTATTACCGCCATAATACCGGCAAGCATGGCCATGAAAAACAAGCTCTTCATTAAGTGTAGAGCACCCCGCTTTCATGTTATTGAGGACTATTTCACCAAGAACCCTGCCGTATTTACCCTTCTCCTTGTGAGTGACTAAAGTGAAATATGAATTCTTCTTGCCAATTCTGTTTTTAACAAATTGTTTTGCCGCCAAACCTTTTTTCTTTTCCTCAAGATCTCTAGTTCTTGACTCCCAAGTATCTACTCCATAAAAACGTATTCTTGCGTGGTGCCATATTCCGAAACCAAGGTCAATCCAGGCATCTATTGTGTCTCCATCAACAACTCTGTCTAACTTTGCTGAGTATTCGTATTTTGGCTTTTCCATTGCACGTCTCTATTAGGTTTATCAGGGTTATCTCGGCCGTATGTAATGTTTTTATCAGCCCTTATGTCAGAATTACTAAAAGTCCAGCATTCACCGTTACCATCCAAAAACACAACCCACATCAGGTTGTGCTCTATTCCATAATCAAGAAGGACGTGCGCTAGGCCCGGACCAAGTGGAGTTACCACTGGCAATGGAGGGTTGAGTTGGATCATCGATCTCTTCTAAATCTCCTAAATCATCTAAACTAACAAGAGAAGAATCTCTCTCGCAAAGTTTTGTGTAAAGTTCCTTATCATCAACCCAACGTGTTCCTGTCCAGAACTGAAATCCAGGAAATCTTGTCTTCCAAATGCAGACAGTTTCATATCCAGGACAAAGATAATTGTATCTGTATCCAATCTTCCTAAAATAATTTATTTCAAAGTATTGAGTGTGGATTCCCGCAGATAATTTAGGATCTTCATAATCCCATGCAAACTGTAGTGAAACAGGTATTGGATAAATTCTTAGGATGCTAAAAGCAATAATCTTACCACCAAGATAAACCCTGACAATCCTCTTGTTTTCAGGCTCAATCTTACAAGTTTCTCTAAAATCTAAGTGATCATCATAACCACGATACTTTTGGTAAGCCTTCCAAACTCTATCTAGACGATGAAGTGATTCCACAGGACCAACATGGAAATGCAAATCCCTTGGGAACTTATGTTTTTTCTTGGATTTTATATTGAGGTCGAGTCGTACTTGCCTGCCCTGAAACCAGTAAGGCGGTTCCCACTCATTGATAAGCCAACCATGATTTGCAGCCCAATCCCACTCTGTATGGTCAAAAGACGCATAAACATGAGAATGCTGCCAATCTGTATTTGTCATTCTCCCAGCAACGTGGGAGAAATAAATCTCCATGCCCCGTTATTTTTTTCTCTTTCTAATGAGATCGCTGTCTGCTTTGCGAGCACCACCTTTACCAGTGACGAATGACCGGACTCTACCCCGAGCCCAAGCTTCCATGCTCACATTCCTTGAACCTGATGAAAGATAAGCACCCTGCCCCCTTCTGTAAACAGAGGTAAGAGTTCTTGTCGAATAACCATATTTCTTAGCTGTGTTACTAAGATATTTCTTTGTAGCCTCGTTGAGAGGCTTAGGACTTCTTTTTTTTCCGCTTGCCTTGGGCCGTGCGGGACTTGCTGATTTTTTTGACATCGATTGATAATCCTGCTTTATAGCGTTTAGCGGTTGATTTAATTTCTCTTGCCTTTGAAGCCTTGTTTTTAGCACCTGAAAGGTATTTTTTGGCAACGCCAGTCTTTTTATCCTTCGATACCTTTCTGAACTTCCTCTTCTTCTTTTTACTGTTGTGTCCAGATAGCCTTTTTGAAGTAACGAATTTATTCATAATCCCCTACCATTTGACCTTGTGTGACCAGTATTTAGCAGAAAGTTTAGTCGTTGGTTTACCCTGAGCATTGTGTCTTGCATAATAGCT
>MDTB01054812.1_pt1 | contig 12621 bp, 11 predicted proteins | sample 811161 | NCBI WGS metagenome assembly MDTB01 (sample SAMN05326650, study PRJNA326480) | marine metagenome | isolation source: seawater | place: Mediterranean Sea | collected 2009 | reverse complement strand
TATTGCCTCTTTTCAAACAGGTGCAGTTTCATACCTTTATTATGCTGATAGAGTTTATCAAATTAATCTTGCCATAGCAGGAATAGCTGTTGGAACTGTTTCTTTACCAGTCCTTTCGAAAGCTTTTAAAATGAAGGATTTAAAAAAAATTTCAAATATTCAAAATAAATCTTTTGAACTTTCACTTTTGTTTTCAATTCCCGCAAGTTTTGGATTAATATTAGCATCGAATGAAATAATAAATGCATTGTTTGGATACGGATCTTTTTCTGTAAATGATGTTGAAATGACAGCTACTGCTTTAAAGTTCTTTGGATATGGAGTGCCTGCATTTGCATTAATTAAAATTTTATCCAATTTCTTTTTTGCAAGAGATAACACCAAAACACCTTTTTACATTTCTATGTTCATTGTTACTTTAAATATTTTGATCAGTGTAAATTTCTTTAGTAAAATTGGGTTCGTAATTATCCCAATCGCCACCTCAATTTCAACTTGGATTGGAGTATTTATTTACATCTATCTACTTAATAGTAAAAAAATTTTATTATTAAAAAATCATTTATTGATAAATTTCATCAAGATATTGATTTCCACAATCATAATGTCGTCTATATTGCTATTTTCTTTAAACAACTTCTCAAATTATTTAGACTACAGTTACAATTATAAAGCTGTTTATTTAATATCAATTGTTAGTTTTGTGGGTATTCTTTATTTGTTATCATGTTATTTATTAGGAATATTAAAATTTAAAAATTATAAAACAAATTAATGAGTAAAAAAAAATTAGTATTTTCTGGTGTTCAACCAACAGGAAATCTTCATTTAGGAAATTACTTAGGCGCGCTTAAGAACTTTGTTTCACTACAAAAAGAGATGGATTGCATTTATTGTGTTGTTGACTTGCATGCTATTACAGTTTTTCAAGATCCCAATCACTTACATAATAACGTGTTAGAAACTGTGGCAAGTTTTTTAGCAACTGGTTTAGACCCTAATAAAAGTATAATCTTTAATCAGTCTGCAGTTTCTGGTCATGCAGAGCTTGCCTGGATTCTAAACTGTGTTTCAAGAATAGGTTGGTTAAACAGAATGACTCAATTTAAAGATAAAGCCGGCTCCGATAAAGAAAAAGCTAGTGTTGGACTTTACATATATCCTAATTTAATGGCTGCGGATATTCTTCTATATAAAGCTACTCATGTTCCTGTGGGCGCTGACCAAAAACAACACTTGGAACTTTCTAGAGATATTGCACAGAAATTTAATAATGACTTTAATTGCGAGAACTTCTTTCCTTTACCTGAACCATTAATTTCCAAAAATATTTCAAGGGTAATGAGTTTAAGAGATGGAACAAAAAAAATGAGTAAATCAGAAGAGTCAGATTATTCGAGAATTAATCTTAAAGACACAGAAGATGAGATTAATAAAAAAATCAAAAAAGCAAAATCAGACTCCGAACCAATACCTGAGGGAACAAAATTACTTCAAAAAAAACCAGAGGCTTTGAATTTATTAACTATTTATTCTGATTTAACTAAAAATAGTTTAGAAAAAACTGTTTCAGAGATGGCCGGGAAAGATTACTCACATTTAAAAACTAAATTAGCTGAAGTTTTAATTAATGAAATAACGCCAGTTAGAAAAGAAATTCAAAAATTGCTTAAGGATAAGACACATTTAAAAAATATTTTAAAAAAAGGCACCGAAAAAGCTAATATAATTGCTGAGGAAAACCTAAAGATTGTACGTGATAAAGTAGGCTTGATATAATATAAAGCCTTAATGATACAAACAGAAACAACACCCAATCCGGACTCCTTAAAGTTTTTATCCGAAAAAACATTATCGGCTGTTGGAACTGAGGAATTTAAAAAAGAAAAAGAGAATGAAATAAAAATTCCATTTGTAAAAGAATTATTAAGTTTTAAAGGTGTAGAATTGATTTTGTTATCAGAAAAATTTCTCTCTGTTAAAAAAACTAAAGAAGTTTCATGGAGTGTGCTAAAGCCCATGGTGATTTCTCATCTAAATGACTATTTTGAGAAAAGTAATGAACCAATACTAAACGAAACTAAAAAAACCTCTGAAAATAGCGATAATAAAAATGAAACTGTGAATAAAATTATTGAAGTTTTAGATACTAAAATACGTCCAGCTGTGGCAAGAGATGGGGGAGATATAAAATTTAAATCCTTTGAAAATGGAGTTGTAAAAGTGCAATTACAAGGAAGCTGTTCAGGCTGTCCAAGTTCTTTAATGACTTTGAAACAAGGGGTGCAGAATCTTTTAAAACACTATGTTAAAGAAGTAAATTCAGTTGAGGCCGTACAATGAAAAAGAAATTAAGTTATAGAGATAAACTTGTAGAACTAGCTTATATCTACGACGTTAAAGAGATTAAAGATTACGAGAAAAGTAGAAAGAATTTAACTACTGGTCAACTAGAACTTATTTTAAAAAAAAATAAAATAACAATACCAAAAGATTTTAAATCAAATTTTCTAAGAGATAATATTTTTAAACCTGTTGGAAAAATAAAATCTAATTTAATAGAATATAAAGAAAATAAAATTAAAGACAAAAATAGAGCAATAAGAAAATTAGAAAACTTAAAACTAGATACAAACAGAAAAATTGGTCGAGTATTTAAAGATTTATGGACTCAACTTGGAAAAATAGGATTAAATTTTTTAAATATTATTCCAAAACTGGGCAGTGTAATTTTTGAATTCTTTGCAAATTTATTTACAGACTTATTCCACGGAATTTATAAACAGCAATTTGAGCCACAAAAAGCTAAAAAAGTATTAATTGTCATTTCATCAGTGGTAGTTGCAACAACAGTTGCTCTTAGCGGATATAATTATTTTTCTGATGGAAAAGTAGTAAAAAAAGCTGAAATTAAACAAGACGTTGGAAAAACTGAAATAAAAAAACCTAAAATAAAAAAACCTGAAACTAAAAAAGAGGTGAAGAAACCCCAAATTAAAAAATCAGATAGTAAACAAGAAAAGAAAAAAACAAAAGAGAAACCAAAACTTGAGGTAAAAAGAAAAAATGTTGACGAGGTAATTTTACCAAATTTAAATCTAAAAACCGAGACAGTACTAAATCTTTTTAAAGACGTCGAATATGATTTAGGTAAAGTGCGAGCGCAAAAACTAGTTAAGCCTATATACTTCACTCAGTTTCCAAGGGACCTTGATGCGCTTCAAAGCACTAAATTAAAGAAAGAGACATTTATTAAAATAGTCTTGCCTTTAATAGTTGCAGAAAATGAAAGAATTCTGGAAGATAGAGAGAAATTGTTAGTGTTGTCAGGTAAAAAATTTACTACGGATTTAGAAAAACAGTGGATTAGACAAAAACTATTAGAGTACAAAGTAAAAAAAGGTAATTTAAAAGAATTGATTGTCCGAATGGACATAATTCCAACATCGATTGCTCTAGCTCAGGCAGCAAAAGAAAGCGGATGGGGTACATCAAGATTTGCTTTGGAAGGGAATGCAATTTTCGGGCAGTGGACTTGGAGTGGGCAAGGAATAGCTCCATTAGACAGAGAGAGCAACAAAAATCATAAGATTTTAAAATTTCCGATTTTAAGAGCTTCTGTAAAAGCCTATCAAAATAATCTTAATACTCATAAAAGCTATACTAAGTTTAGACAAAAAAGATTAGCTTTAAGGGATAAAAATAAAAAAATTAAAGGTCTAGAATTGACTGAAACTTTAAACAATTATGCTCAAACGGGATCTGAATATACAAAGATATTAAACCAAATTATTAAACAAAATAGGTTAATGGATTTTGAGCCTGTGAGATTGGTAAACTCAGTTAAAAAAATTGAATTATCTTCTTAAGCTATTTTTCACCTATTACAAATTGAATCCCTAGCCATCTCCAAAGCCCACTCGGATCTCTTAGAGAACAGTTAATTCTGCCTCTTTCCCCGACAAATTTTTCATCTATTTTAATTAAAAGAGTATTAGAGTTTTCAAACTTGATACTAGATTGTCTCCATTTATCACCTTCATTAGAATAGCAACCCACAGATTTTAAATTTTTAATATTATCATAAAACTCAATCTTTACATTTGGTGGATTTTTAGTTTGTAAAAGATATTTTTCATCTGGGTAAATCTTTTTGTATTTAAAAGGTAAAGTATTAGTTAAAGATTTAAATCTTTTGATTTCTCCGTATTTTTCATTAATTGGGTATCTGGGCAATTCATAAAAATCTTTAGTTTCATCTATTACACCGGAATGTTGTCCGAAAGCATATTTAAAACCAAATTCCTCTATGATATTTTTAAAATCATTGCTATATTCACCAAATGGATAAGAAAAAAAGTCTGAATTTCTTCCTAAATTTTTTTTAAAAATAGAAATAGATTTCGCAATATCTTCTTTTATCAATTGGTTATTTTCGTCCGCAAGATATTCATGTGTATGGCTGTGGTTTCCTATTTCAACAAAATCTTCATTGCTTATTTCTTTTATTTGATCCCACGTCATGTAATTAAAAGCCCCAACTTCACGTGTACTTACAAATAAAATAAACGGAATTTTTTTTTCTTTTAGTATAGGCCAAGCATTTTCATAAAATGAGAGAAAACCATCATCAATTGTTAAAAGAATTTTTCTTTGTAACTTGTTATTCACTAATTCCTTTTCAAAATTTTTCGGATTAATAAATTTGATATTATTTTGCTCAATAATTCTTAGGTGCTCTTTAAAATCATTTATCCTTATGTTAGTAGATGGATATTTATTTTCCTCAAATCTATGGTACATCAGTGAAATTAAACCAAAATCGTCAATATTTTGAATTGAAGTATTCGAATACAAATTGTTTTGAAAAGACAAAATATATATAAACAAATAAATGATAAAAGATTTTTTAATTTTGAACTGCACAGGCAAGACAAATAAAGTTGGACTAAGGTTTGATAAAAATTTCCACATTCTTGAATTAGGTACAAAAATTAATAATAATGATCAATTGGTCCTAAACATATTAAATCTTATAAAAAAATACAAAGTAAATATTGATAGTAAATTTTCAATTCTTGTGAACAGTGGACCAGGCAGTTTCTCGTCATTGAGAGCCTCATTAGCTGTGGCAAAAGGAATAAAAATATCGAAGAAAACTAATCTTTTTGGATATAAAGATGAAGATCTTGGCCAATTTAACCTTAATAATATTGAACTTTTAATAAAAAAAAATTTAGTGCAAAAAAAATTGATTAAACCCATATATTTAAGTTAAATTATAAAATGAATTCAATCGAAGAGAAGTGCAAAAACAAAGGAGTTAGACTCACAGATCAAAGAAAAGTGATAGCTCAAGTTATGTCCGAAACAAAAGATCATCCCGACGTAGATGAACTGCATAAAAGAGTTAGTGAGGTCGATAAAAAAATTAGTATAGCCACTGTATACCGAACCGTTAAACTTTTTGAAGAAGCAGGAATTTTAGAGAAACATGATTTCAAAGGAGGCAAAGCAAGATACGAACAGTCGCCTGATGAACATCACGATCACTTAATAGATATAAATAGTGGAGAGATTGTGGAATTTGTTGATAAAGAAATTGAAAAACTCCAAATCGAAGTTGCCAAAAAGTTGGGTTATAAGTTAGTAGACCACAAATTAGAATTATACGGATCAAAAATAAAAAAATAAATTGCAAAAAAAAATTTTCATTAAAACTCTTGGATGTCAAATGAATGAATATGATAGTAACCGTATCTTAGATTTAACAAAGAAAATAAATTATATTCCCACAAAAAAATTAGACCAAGCAGATTGTTATATTCTTAATACATGTCACATAAGAGAGAAAGCTACAGAAAAAGTTTACCATGATATTGGAAGAGTAAAAAAAATTTTTAGGAACAAATCAAAACCGATTGTTTTAGTCGCAGGTTGTGTCGCCCAGGCAGAAGGAGACATCTTATTAAAAAAAGAAAAATATGTTGATGCTGTTATTGGACCACAATCCTATCATCAAATAAATGATACAATTTTGAATTTTGAGCGAAAAAATAAATCTATTAATCTCACCGAATTCAATGTTATAGAAAAATTTGACAGTTTAAATAATTTAAATAATTCAGATAATAGAATTTCATCATTCTTAACTGTTCAAGAAGGATGCGATAAATTTTGTAAATTCTGCGTTGTACCTTACACACGTGGTGCAGAATTTTCACGTTCATTAAAAGAAGTAGTGACCGAGGCAAACCAACTTGTTGATAATGGTGCTAAAGAAATTACCTTACTCGGTCAAAATGTTAATGCATATAATTTTGAAAACAAAAGACTTTCTGATTTAATTTTTGAGCTATCTAAAATTTCAGGTTTAAAAAGAATTAGATATAGCACTTCTCACCCTAGAGATTTTACAGAGGACTTAATCGAAGTTCATAAAGATTGTAAAAAATTGATGCCATTAATACATTTACCGGTTCAAAGTGGATCTAATCAAATTTTAGAAGCAATGAACAGAAAACACACAGTTCAAGAATATTTAGAAATTTTAGTTAAATTAAGAAGGGTAAAATCTAATATAAAATTCTCTAGTGATTTTATAATAGGTTATCCAGGAGAGACCCACGAAGATTATCTGGAAACAATCAAATTAATGAAAGATGTCAAATTTATTAATTCATATTCTTTTCTTTATAGTGCAAGACCGGGTACGCCTGCTTACAACTTTGAAAAATTAAATTTAAATGAGTCAAAAAGAAGATTATATAATTTTCAAAAAGTTGCAGATGATATAAAAACTCAGTATAGAAAAAATTTAATTAATAAAACTGCAAAAGTACTATTTGAAAATAAGTTAAAAAGGGAGAGCAAATATTTTGGTAGAGATGAATTTTTTAATTCAGTAATTGTAAAAAGTGAAGACGATCTAACTGGTAAAATTATAAATGTTAGGATTGTAGATGTTAATAATAATACATTATTTGGTGAAATTATTTCAGAACAAAATCAAACAAATTTTGCAGCTTAAATAAATGTCAGAAATTTCTAAATTAGAACAAATTCTTATAATTAAAAAAATTGATAAGGAAACAGTCAATATTTCAATAAACAATAATGAGATGCTAATGATAATTGTTGGTCAATTTGATCAAAATTTAAAAAGTTTATCTAAACTTACAAATACAGATGTTTATTTTAGAGGAAATACGATTACTTGTAAGGGAGAAAAGGAACGCTTATCCATATTTTGTGAAGCTATAAAATTTTTGATAAACAAATATTTAATAACGAATATTATAGAAAAAGAGGATATAGTTTTAGCTGTGAAAAAAAATTTAGAAATTGAAGAGTCAAATATTAAAAGCTTCAAACAACTAATTAAGACACCTAAGAAATCAGTAATTGCTAGATCAGAAAAACAATCAGAATATATAAAGGCTTTAAAAGAAAATGATATAGTAATATCGATTGGGCCAGCCGGAACAGGAAAAAGTTTTTTAGCGGTATCAGTTGCAATAACTTTACTAATGGAAAAAAAAATAGAAAGAGTGATCCTTTCAAGACCGGCAGTTGAGGCTGGTGAAAAATTGGGTTTTTTACCAGGCGATATGAAGGAAAAAGTTGATCCATATTTAAGACCTTTATATGACGCTCTATACGAGCTTTTCGGAGCAGATAAAATTGATAAAAAGATTGAAACCGGAGAAATTGAGATTGCGCCATTAGCCTTCATGCGAGGAAGAACTCTTAAAAATTGTTTCGCTATTTTAGATGAGGCGCAAAATGCAACTGAGACACAAATTAAGATGTTCCTAACAAGAATCGGAGAAAATTCAAAACTTGTAGTTAACGGAGACCCAAGTCAGGTTGATTTAATTAACAAAGGACATTCAGGACTAATAAAATCAAAAAATATTCTTAAAGATTTAAAAGAAATAAAGTTAATAGAATTTGATCATAATGATGTTGTAAGACATCCTCTTGTATCGAAAATTATTAGGGCTTATCAAAACAAAAGCACTGATGATAAAGATTAATGTAGTTACAAACAATAGCGCCTGGCTTAGTTTTATCAAATATCCAATCAATTATATTGATCGCAGAATAAATAAAATAAACGCAAACGATAAAACTTTTTCTAAAAAAAATATTTTTTGCACACTGCTTCTCTCTGGAAATAAAGAAATTAAAAATTTAAATAAAAAATTTAGGAAAAAAAATAAAGCTACAGATGTCCTATCTTTTCCATTTCAAACCAAGAAAATATTTAAAAATATGCTAAAAAAGGAGAAGGAAATATATTTGGGAGATATAATTGTAAATTTTAGCCAAATAAAAAATAAAAGTAACATTAAAAATTTTAAATCAGAATTTGATAGTTTATGGATACATGGTTTAATACATTTGTTAGGGTATGATCATAAAAAAGATAAAGATTTTCTTAAAATGAAAAATATAGAAAAAAAATATTTAGATTTTATAAATGCTTGAAAAATATTTAAATAATCGCTTTTTTATTTTATATTTTTTACCTTTTTGTATTGGCTCACTATCGGTCCTATCGTTTTCTCCATTTAATTTCACATGGATAAATTTTATAATTTTTCCTTTTTTTTTTTATTTAATTATTTATATAAATAAAAAATCAAAGAGTATTTACCGGAAAAAACCTTATAAAAAAAATTTATTTTTATTTGGGTTATTATTCGGGTTTGGCTTTTACTTAAGTGGCATTTCATGGATTTCCAATTCCCTAACATTTGATGAAAATTTTAAGATTTTAATACCTTTTGCATTAGTTTTAGTTCCTCTTTTCCTTAGTCTATTCACAGCCATTATAGTTGTACTAGTTGGCACATATTTAAAATATAATGTTGCTTCAATATTGCTATTTTCAGGAAGCATTGCGGTTTCGGATTATCTTAGAGCAAAATTGTTTACTGGTTTTCCTTGGAATTTATGGGCATACAGCACCTCATGGGCAAATGAAATATTGCAAATATTAAGCTTAACAGGTTTTTACACCTATAATCTTTTAGTAATTACTTTTTTTACATTACCTGCGGTTATTTTTTTTAAAATTAATTCACTTATTAAGTTTTTAATCCTCTCACTAATTTGTCTTGTTACTTTTTTTTTATATATTTATGGAAATTACGAAATAAATAAAAATAATAAATTATTGGAACAAAATAATGAGAAGTTTTTTGTTAAAGTAATATCTCCTAATTTTGATTTAAAGTATGGCCTAAGCAAGAGTGACATTGAAGATAGATTTAAACAATTAATAAGATATAGCGATCCAAATAAAGATCAAAAAACACTTTTTGTTTGGCCAGAGGGTGTTTTTAGCGGGTATAGTTTTAATGAAATTTCCATTTTTAAAGAATTAATTAGAAAAAACTTTTCCAATAAACATAATATTATTTTTGGAGCAAATAAACTTGACCCCGAGACTGGCAACTTCTTTAATAGCATGTTGGTTATAAATAATCGTTTTGAGGTAATTCAAAGTTATAACAAACGAAAACTCGTACCCTTTGGAGAGTTTTTACCATTTGAAAAAATACTTAACAATTTAGGTTTGAAAAAGATAACAGAAGGGCACGGGTCTTTTCTAAGAGGTAAAAAAAATGACAATTTAATAATAAATGAGTTGAATATTTTACCCCTTATTTGCTATGAGGTAATTTTTACTAATTTAATACAAGAGTCTAATATTAATACAAATCTTATCATCAACATCTCTGAAGACGGGTGGTTTGGAAAAACAATAGGGCCAGAGCAGCACTTTGTTAAATCAATTTTTAGAGCAATTGAAAATAATACCTTTTTTTTAAGATCTACCAACAAGGGATTAAGTGCAATAATTGACAATAAGGGTAATATTATCAAACAATTAAATCGTAATGAGGCTGGAAATATAGAATTAGAAATACCGTTAATAAAATCAAATAAAGTTAAAAATGATTTGATCTTTTTTACACTTTTAATTACATATCTTTTAATCTTTTTAATTTACAAAAAAAATGACTAATAAAAATTATTTATTTACCAGTGAATCTGTTTCGGAAGGTCACCCCGATAAAGTTTGCGATAGAATTTCTGATATGGTTGTGGATTCATATTTATCAAAAGATCCAGTTTCAAGAGTGGCCTGTGAAACTTTGACAACAACAAATAAAGTTGTTTTGGCCGGAGAAACAAGAGGACCAAAAATAGAAAAAGAGGAATTAATAAGCAAAGTTAGAGATTGTATAAAAGATATAGGTTACGATCAAAGTGGATTTAGCTGGAAAACTGCGAACATAGAGACGTTCCTGCACGAGCAATCAACCGACATTGCAATGGGCGTTGACTCCAAAGACAATAAAGATGAAGGAGCTGGAGATCAAGGAATTATGTTTGGATATGCCTGCAATGAGACAGATGATTTAATGCCAGCACCAATTCATTACTCCCATAAAATTTTAAGGTTAATGGCAGAGGATAGAAAAAAAGGAAATTTAAAAGAAATTGAACCTGACTCTAAAAGTCAAGTAACAATGTTATATGAAAATAACAAACCTGTTAAAGTAACTTCAGTAGTAATATCAACCCAACATTCTAAAAATCTTAATCAAGAAAAAGTCAAAGAAGCAGTCGAACCATATATTAAAAAGTCTATACCTGAAAAACTGTTGGTAGATCTTGATCCAAAAGAAATTTATATAAACCCGACTGGACAGTTTATAATTGGTGGACCAGATGGAGATACAGGATTAACTGGAAGAAAAATAATTGTTGATACATATGGAGGTGCTGCTCCTCATGGCGGTGGAGCATTTTCTGGTAAAGATCCAACAAAGGTTGACAGGTCTGCAGCTTACGCTTCAAGATATTTAGCTAAAAACATTGTAGCTGCAGGTGTTTCAGAAAAATGTTTAATACAATTAGCCTATGCTATTGGAGTTTCAAAACCTCTATCAATTTTGATTAAATTAGCAGATGGAGATTCTGAAAAAGTTGAAAAAGTAAAAAAAGTTTTAGAAGACAATTTTGACTTGTCGCCAAGGGGCATTAGGGAATTGTTAAAATTAAATAATCCTATATATGAGATCACCTCTGCATACGGTCACTTTGGTAGAAAACCTAGCGATAAAGGTGAATTTACCTGGGAAAAAACTGATAAAATAGATTTATTTAAACTGTAATCTTGAAAAAACCATAATTTTCTTTTAATAAATACTAAATTATAGAAGTTACAAAATGGGCACTAGCCCATTTTTTTTTAGGAGCGATTAAATGTTAAATAGAGGATTAGATAAACTAGAATTATTGAGAATAGTAGAAGCGGTTGCAAACGAAAAATCTATTGATAAGGAGCTTGTTATTGGCTCAATGGAAAGTGCAATTCAAAAAGCTGCTTTAACTAAGTTTGGGAATGATAATAATATTGAAGTTATTATTGATAGAGAAAGTGGTGATATCAAAATTCAAAAAGTTTTAGACATAGTTGAGATAGTGGAAGATTCAGCCAGAGAAATAACACTAGACCAAGCTAAGAAAATTGATCCAAAAAATGATAATTTAAAGGTAGGTGAAAAAGTTTTTGAAGAATTACCGCAAATAGATTTTGGTCGTATTGCCGCTCAAAGCGCTAAGCAGGTTATTAGTAGTAGAGTAAGAGAAGCAGAAAAAAATAGACAGTATGAGGACTTTATAGACAAGCAAGGGCAAATACTAAGCGGAATAATTAAAAGATTAGAATACGGAAACGTAATAGTGGATCTAGGTAAAGCTGAAGGTGTAATAAAAAAAGATGAATTAATACCAAGGGAAATTTTAAAAACTGGAGACAGGGTAAAAGCTTATTGCTATGAAGTAAGAAAAGAATTAAAAGGACATCAAATATTTTTATCCAGAGCTCATCCACAATTTTTAGCTAGATTATTTGTTCAAGAAGTTCCCGAAATTTATGAAGGAACAATAGAAATTAAATCAGTCGCCAGAGATCCTGGCAGTAGAGCAAAAATTTGTGTTCACTCACAAGACTCTTCAATTGATCCAGTAGGTGCGTGTGTTGGAATGAGAGGAAGTAGAGTTCAAACAATTGTCAATGAACTGCATGGTGAGAAGATTGATATCATTAAGTGGACAGAGGATCTTCCAACATTAATATCAGAGTCTTTATCACCAGCGGAAATCCAAAGAGTTCTTATAGACCAAGATAATAAAAGGATAGATATTATTTTGAGTGAAGAAAATCTTAGCAAGGCAATTGGAAGAAGAGGTCAAAATGTAAGATTAGCCTCAAAACTAACAAACTATGAAATAGATATACTTACTGACAAAGAGGACTCTGAAAGAAGACAAACAGAATTTAAAGAAAGAACTGAAACTTTAATTAAGAATTTAGAAGTTGACGAAACTCTGGGTCAGCTTTTAGTATCAGAAGGTTTTACAAGCATAGAAGATATTTCACAAACTACACCGGATGAAATTGCTAAAATTGAAGCTATTGATGAAGAAACAGCAAGTGAGTTGATTAACAGGTCTAAAGAAACATTAATTAAAGAAAAAGAAGCAGTTGCATTAAAACTTAAAGAATTAGGAGTTGAAGAAAACTTAATCAATCTA
>MDTB01015966.1_pt1 | contig 12621 bp, 7 predicted proteins | sample 811161 | NCBI WGS metagenome assembly MDTB01 (sample SAMN05326650, study PRJNA326480) | marine metagenome | isolation source: seawater | place: Mediterranean Sea | collected 2009 | reverse complement strand
ATACTATTTCATGGATTTGAGCGATTTCACCCAGTACGGTCTCAACCGCCATGAGCTAGAGGATCAGTTGGACTACTTGATTGAGGGGCTGACCGATATCACGGCGTTGATCATTGAAGGTCAGATCGCGGCCATTGATCTGCCCCAGTCGGTGGTGATGAAGGTTGTCGATACAGCACCTGGGATCAAAGCCGCGAGCGCTAGCTCTAGAACCAAACCAGCCACCCTGGAATCAGGGTTGGTGGTGCAGGTGCCGGAATACATTGGGACTTCTGATGCAATTAAGGTGAATACCTTAAACGGGAAATACATGGCCCGTGCAACCACAAGCTGAGCCTGCTTAACCAGCTTTGAGCTGATCCTCGGCAAATTGTTTGATGCTTTTATAGTCAGCTTTGCCGTTTGGCGCACGGTTGAGATTTTCTTTGATAAAGATGTGCTTTGGCAACTTGTAGGCCGCCAGAAGCGATCTTGCCCATTCTTTGAGGTCGCCGGATTGAAGGGGTTGGTTGCCTCGGGTTTGGATGACTGCGGTAATCGCTTGTCCCCATTTAGGATCGGGCAAGCCAATGACCAGAGCATCTTCAATGTGCTCGTGGTGTTTTAGAGCTTCCTCCACTTCCTCTGGAAACACTTTCTCACCGGCGGTGTTGATGCAATTGCTGCCTCTGCCCAGCAACGTCAGTGACCCGTCGGACTCGACTTGCACCCAGTCTCCGGGGACCGAGTAACGTTCTCCCTGGATGTACTGAAACGTTCTGGCGGTCTTTTCAGGATCCTTGTAGTAACCCAAGGGCAGGTGCCCCTTGACCGCAACAAGTCCCGGTTCATTGTCTCCGGGGTTGATGGTGCGGTGGTCTTCGGTAAAGACGCGGCAGTTTGCGCCGATGGTGAATTTTGCGACATCAATTTGCGCGTCTTTGGTCATTACCGAGCTTCCCAGGCCAATGGCCTCGGAGGATGAAAACCCATCGACCAACAGTAAATTTTCATTGTGGGTCAGCAAGCCGGCCTTAATCTCCCGGGTCCACATCACACCGCTCGACGTGATGACATTAACAGATTGAATATTGAATCCTTTTGGGTTGGTATCGAGCGCCTCGAGCATTGGGCGCGCGAAGGCATCACCGACAATGGTCACAGTGGTAACGCCATGCTCGCCAATTGCAGTTAACGCCTCCACAGGATCATAGTGCTTGTTGGGAAGTGTGACGCAGGTGCCGCCCATAGTCATTGCACCAATCGCCGAGAGTAAACCGGTGCCGTGCATTATGGGAGGCAGGGGCAAATTCACGGGCCCGGGTTGATTTTTGATGCGTTTGATGAGGGCTGGTAGGTCTTCACTGGGGGGTGTATTTAATCTTGGATTTCCACCCGCACCCATGGCTTTGAATAAGTCATCGTGTCGCCACATCACCCCTTTAGGCATGCCTGTGGTGCCGCCGGTGTAGAGAAAAAGCTGGTCGTCGTGGGAATAATCGACGATCGGGGGCAGGCCATCACCCTCGTTGGCTCTGCGCTCGTATTCGGTAGGGAGGACTTCTTGGTGGATAGTGCAGTCTTGAACTTCGATCCATTGGGTCACCAGGGGAAGTTGATCTCGGATGCGATCAACATTGTCTTGAAACTCGCTCTGATACATCACCACAGTTGCATCAGCGTTATCCAATAGGTAGATGAGTTCGTGATCGATGTAGCGATAATTGACGTTCACGTGGATGAGTGCTGCTTTGAATCCAGCAGCGATACCTTCTGAGTATTCCGGGCAATTGCGCATGTAAAAGGCGATCTTATCACCAGGCTTTGCACCGCCTGCAAGCAGTGACGTCGCCAAATTATTGCTGCGGAACTGAAAAGCCTCGTGGGAGATGACGCGGCTGCCGTGAACCAATGCGGGCCGATCAGGATCGCCAATGTCGGCAACCGCGTTTAAGATTTTTCCAAAATTCCAAGTCATCACGTATTCCTATGTCTCCCAGGGTGCTTTGTAGCCAATGGCCAGAGACCCGATCGAACGGCATGATCGCCCGCTAGGCCGCCTAAATCATACCGAATCTGTACCAAGACTGAATCCCAAAGCGCGACACGTCGGTCGATAGCGCCGCTAGCCGAAGGTGCCCAACCCAGGAATCTCTAGTTCCAGCTTCAAGAGAGGCACTAAAAAGACTGGCTTTGGCCTCCCCCTTAACTTTTTTTATCTGAACATCGCTGCGTGTCGCTGGAGAAAAACACGAGAAGCGCTGAGCGCAAGTGCTTCAATCACCCTGAGACGATGTTCGATGAAGCCGGCGGATCAATACAGCCGTGGAACCAAGGTGGCTCAATCTCGATCCGCCCCAAAAAGCAGCCGCTGATGCGAGCGCCCCTACGTGGCGGTAAAATTACCCGGTCTGCGTTCGGCAACCGCTTTAACCCCTTCTTTATGATCGTTGGTTTTTTGGAGTTTAAATTGAGCCCGACCTTCAATGTCCGTGGTTGCTTTGACCGCATCGGCGAGTTCACCGCGTACCTGTTCGCGCAGTGAAACCACAGCAAGCGGTGCGTTCGCAGCAATTTCGCTGGCTAACTCAATGGCTTTAGATCGTACCGAGGTGGCCTCGGTCATGATGTCGCCCAGTCCCCACTCAAACGCGGTTTGGCCATCGATTCGGCGCCCTGTGAAAAACAATAGATTGGCTTTTTGATGGCCGATAATGCGGGACAAGGTGTGTGTTAGCCCAAATCCCGGCGTGAATCCTAATTTCACGAAATTGGCAGTCATGCGGGTTTCTGAGCAGACCACTCGGAAGTCGGCCATGACCGCCAGTCCAAAACCGCCTCCCACCGCAGCGCCTTGGACCGCCGCAATGACGGGTGTCTTGCTTCTGAATAATCGAACGGCTTCCGTATAAAGCGGATTGGCCTCATCGCCTGATCGCGGGGCTTGCGTACCTCGATCTGGGCTGCTGAAATTGGCACCCGCACAGAAATGTTTGCCCTCTGAACACAGCACGATGGCTCTAGCCGACGGATGATTATCGATGTCCGTAAAGGCATCTGCCAGGTCGGCAATCAATGCTTGGTCAAAAAAATTATTCGGTCCTCGTTTGATTTCGCAGACCGCAACATAGTTGTCTAAAACATTGACTTCGACGTCACCGTAAGTTTTTTGCATAAAATTCTCCAGAACAAAAAAAGGGCAGCGACGCTACCCTTTGATGCTTGTTTATCCCCCAACCTGATTAGACGAAAGGGCGTGGTGTGGGTTGGATACCTTTCGGCCAGTGCTCGAAATTGTCCCGAACCGCTTCTCCAATTTCAGCAACTTCGAAGGGGCCCTCGGTATTGTCTTTCTGGCAAATCAATTGCGACTGCCAAGACAAGAGCTGGACCGTATTGCCCGTCGCCAGAAAGGTGCGTCCCGTGACTTCTTTGGCCTCGTCAGAACCCAGCCAAACAACCAGTGGGGAGACTTTATCTGGAGACAGAAGCTCTTCCATGTTCTGTCCTTGTGGGAAGATATCCTCCGTGAGCCTTGACCAAGCCGCAGGTGCCAAAACGTTGACTCGAATGCCGTATTTGAGTCCTTCTTGGAAAAGGCAGCGGGCGAAGCCCGCAATGCCAGCTTTGGCCGCACCGTAGTTCGATTGTCCAAAATTGCCGAGTAGTCCAGAAGTCGAAGATGTCACAACGATGCTGCCGCCGTGGCCTTGGTTCATCATCTGATGATAAGCGGCTTTAACGGTGAGATAGGTTCCCCGCAGATGGACGTCGATGACGATGTCCCACATATCATTGGTCATATTTTTAAATGATTTGTCGCGTAGGATGCCGGCGTTCGCGATGAGGAAATCGATCTTGCCAAAGCTGTCGACGGCGCGCTGGATCATGGCATTGGCATCATCTTCATTGGCGACATTGCCGTAATCTGCAACTGCTTGGCCCCCCATGGCTTTGATTTTATCGACGACCTGATCCGCCATCGCATTGCCACCTCCAGCGCCATCCCGGGACCCACCGAGATCATTGACCACTACTGCCGCACCCTCCTTAGCCAGTAACAGGGCATGCGTCTCTCCCAGTCCGCCGCCGGCACCGGTCACGACCGCAACTTTTCCATCCAATAAACCCATAAAAAGCTCCTTTTACTGTTTTGATAGGGGGGATAATACTTGGTCGCCAGTAAATCATACTGGTGTGGTCATGGCCAGCGTGTCGAGGGATAGTGCTCTGAAAGGTTAGCTAGTCTTCAAATCGATAGCGGTGCCCTTGTTTAGCCCAAGAATGGAATCCGGATTGTCGAGCGTAGGGTTTAAAGTTTTCCCAATGGTCCCCGTAGTGCACAAGAATCACTTTTGACTTGATCTCCGGCGGCAGGGTCGCGAGCTCCTCAATTCCGGTATGCACGCCTCCAGTAAACAGTTGGCAATCATGAAAAATGATTTCGGGGTTAAATCGATTGTTAAAGTCATGAATCATCTCTGGATCAAAACGGGTATCGCTGGTGAATAAGACCCGGTCGTCGATCAAAATTCCACAGCTCCAAGCACTCGTGCGCCAGGATGTCGCGGAGTCCGGGAAGTGCTTGGTGCGAAACAGCTTAATGTCAATGTTACCGACACAGGTTTGATAAGTATCTCGGCTAAAGCCCTTGAGCTTGGTGGGGCGAATCACGTTCCAAAGATCGGAAAAAGTCAACGGGACTGACTCAGAGGCCTCCGCGCCCCCGCGAAGGGACTGTTCCCAGAGAATTTTTTCATAGCTCCGTGTGATGATCATGGTTGGCCTCTGCTTCGTCACATAGCGGGCTGAGAGTTGGGCTTCTTCAAGCCCCCCGATATGATCGGCATGGCTGTGGGTGATGAGGAAAGTCTTAATGCTGGTCAGCGGTAATCCATAATCGTGATAGAGGGCATAGGCGCACCGTGTTCCGCAATCAACAAGCAAGTGATGGCCTTCTTTTACGATCATTAAGTTTGTTTGGTTAAGGGTTTTGGAAAAAGCAGAGCCCACGCCTAAAAACGTCAGGTCGAGGGGGCCTCGACTGGTCAACGACAGTGATGAGACAGGTTTTTTTGAAATCCGCATGGCTGATCCAATGTGTTACTGGCTCAGCGATATCCAATGGCTAAACTGCGCTCGTAGCTTAACGGTTGGCAGGTCTTGTCTTGAGGACCCTAAGCCGCTGAATCCATATCATTTAAACGGGTACTTACTTGAATCTGCTCAGATCTGGTTGACAGTTCGAGTTGCCCAATGAGTTCCCCTAGCATTAACACTAAGGGAGACCTGTTCAGAATGCCAGCGCCATTTTTTCAAAATGCATAAAAACTCCTCAGGCGGCGATCTTCGGGTTGTGGGATTTTCGCAGGTTGGGATATGATCGGATCCCCCAAAGGGAAATTGCGCACAGTTGTCTAAGTATCGGAGTTAATCACTAGGGAGAAAACGGGATGTCTCAGTCTGAGCAGTCGCCTAGGAAGATTCAAACCGAGGATGAACGTCGGGTTCAGAGATTGTTGCTGTCTGCAATTAATTGCACTCAATCGGATGATTTTTTCAGTTACTTCGACCTTTTTGCTGCAGATGCGGTTTGGATGATGCCTGCTAGCCGCCAGGATGTGACGCTTGATGAAGCAAGGCGGTTTTACCGCTTCACTGAAAAATTCCGATTCGAGCAGCAGGTCACCATTGATGAAGTTGCGGTTTTTGATCAGCGCGGTTTTGCAAGAGTCTCCTTTGACGGCTATTTGGTCCCAAAACGTGATAGCTCAGCGCCGCCCTTGCGATCCGTCAGTCGCCATCTTTGGTTATTTGCAAAGAATCCGCAGGGACAATGGCTGCTCACCAGGGATATTTGGAATAACCCCCGCATTCAATCCTAGTCGCATCGGGGAATCGGATGCTGCAATCGGTGAAGGGCAGAGTGGGTTGCCTTGAAACTGCAAGTTTTTCCTTTTTTATTAATCAGGGCATCCAGGGAGTTAGGATCGATGCTTCGGTGATAAACACAATGAGAGAAAACTATGTTTGATTTTGCGGTGGGGCAAACCAATCCAGAGACTTTTCCTGTAGAGGCGTTTAAACGAGCCGCCGCAGATGCCATAGATGCCGAGTTCTCTGAGATGAATCAATACCCTGGCGGCAAGGGGCATTTAGGCCTTCGCAAGTTGATGGCTCGTCGAGAGAGTGAGCGTGAAGGCGTTTTGGTCGATCCCGAAAAAATAGCGCTGATGAACGGTTCCATGCAGGCAGTTACTTTGGCTGGCCAAGCGCTGATGGACCAACCCGGCGATAGTGTGGTCACTGAAGCGTTCACTTATTCCGGGACGATTGCCGCTTATCGTGGCATTGGACTGAAAATGGAAGGTATTCCCGTCGATGAGCAAGGGATGCGGGTTGATATCCTGGCCGAGAAGCTTGATGCAATGCCGATCAAGCCGAAGTTCATTTACACCCTAACGTCGTATCAGAATCCAACGGGAACAACGATGCCATTGGAGAGACGTTTGGCGCTCATCGACCTTGCTGAACAACATCATCTTCCAATTGTGGAAGACAATTGCTACGGGGATGTTCATTTTGAGGGCGAAAAGGAGCCTTCTTTGTATGCCTTAAATCCTGATCCAAGGCACATTTATATTGGTTCCTTATCGAAGATCTTTGCCCCTGGCGTTCGCCTTGGTTATCTCATGGCCGAAACCCCCTATTTCCAAAAGATCGTATCCCGACGATTTGATGCAGGAAGTAACTATTTTGCGGCCTCGGTTCTTGCAAAATTCTACGAAGACGATCTATGGGGCCATTGTGAGCATGCTAATGCCGCCCTAAAGGTCAAACGGGACCTTTTGCTGGATGCCCTTGAATCGTCGCTTTCTGACATCTGCGCATGGTCACGACCCGTGGGTGGCTTGTTTTTGTGGCTCCGGCTCCCAGAGGACGTGGACTTGGACAGGCTAAAGCAGGTCACTGCCGAGGCTGGGTTTTTCTACGCTGAGGGCAAGGACTTTAACGTCACGGGAGAGCCAGTGCATTACCTGCGATTGGCTTTTGGCCACGTGCCTAACGCGCTGATTACCCAAGGGATTCCCGTTCTTGCGGAAAGCATTCATCGATGTCGTTTGAGTAATGCTGCTCGTGAGTTTGAGCATCTCTTTGACCCATAACGCTTCAATTTGAGCGGGTATCGGCCATCACAGACTAAGGGATGTTGCAAAATACCCCAGGGGTTTACTGACTACTCGGTTCCATTCGTCGAACATTGCTTCTCAATTTGTTTTATTTGTTCCCGGGCCGATGGCGCTTCAAGATGATTTTTATGTTCAAATTTTCTCCTCGAGTAACGCCCTGATCCTATAGAAAAACCGTTGTTTTTATTGATTAAGAGGAGTTAAATAAAATTAGGTTGATAAAAATATATTAGAGCTTCGCTAGGGCCGGAGGCGTTAATGGTCTCCTCCAAGGAAGCTGCGATGTACTCACAGAGATCAACTTTTCTGACGGCGCCACGTTAGACTGTTAGAGGCGTCGTTTGGGCCGTCGGAGAAGCTTCAACGATGCAAGCGATCGTTTTTAGGGAGGAGAGCAGTCTAGAGAGGTTGCCAAGGTTGCTTCAAGCGGTCTGATTGACTTCGATAAGGAAAGTTAATTGCTGAAACATGAACCATCATTGGGATTAAAGCCTTCCGGATTGGAATCTCCTAAATCGGAGGTTCAACCGGAAAATCTGGCTGCTCAGATCTTTGAGCACCAGTTGCCTGACGCCTCTTTTCTGCTGTACGGCAGTTTTTCACAGCAAGGTTTTGATCTTGAAATAACAAATCCCAGCGGCATAAAGCACACTGTTACAGACTATTTTAGTTTCCCAACCCCCCCTAATCTGGTGATTGAAAATGGTGCTGGGCTTAGCCCTGCCATGGTTAAAAGCCTTTACCCGCGGGCCTTTGGCCTCGATGTACAATTTGCTGGTCCTGCGCCCTCCGGGGGTACTCTGATCGAAATTGGGACGGTGAAACTGGTGGTTGGGAAGGTGACTGTTCGCCATGCCGATGGCAGTGAAGAGACGATCACCAAGGGTGCTGTGCTTTATCAGGGAGACGTTATTCTCACCGGGGCCGGTAGCTTCATCAAAGCTGAGATGCGTGACGGCACCAAATTCCAACTCGGTCAAAACGGTGAGGCATCCCTCGATAATTTTGAGTTTGATGAGGCCGCGGATGTTGGCCGATTTGAAGCGACGGTCAGAGTGGGTGGTTTCTATTATAAGAGCGGAAAAATCGGGGAGCTCCCAAGCGCCTCGAATCAAGCCCATACACAATTGACCACCCCAACCTCGATTATCGGCGTTCGCGGGAGTGAGCTGGAGGGGGCGGTCGATGTTACCGGCGAGACCGTTGTTGTGCATCGCTCCGGTGTTCTAGTGATCACGGACATAAATGGGCTCAACAGTGTGACCTTGGAGGTTCCTGGTAATACGGCGGTTGTGGTACTCAATGGCTCCCCTTCTTTCACAACTGAACCCACGGCTCAGGCTCAGCAGGCATTGCAGACCGCGCTTCCGCCCCCTGACGGGAGTGCCGCAGAAGAAGAGGCGGTTGAGGCTGATGAGCAAGCCGAGGAGCAGGCGGAAGAGGCCGTTGAAGAAGCAGCTGCTGAAGCTGAGGAAGCGGTTGAGGAAGAAACCACCGCGGAAGAAATTGTAGAGGAAACCGAAGCCGAAACCGAAGAGGTCGAAGCAGAGGATAGCGCAGACAATGAAGATGATGCCGAAGCTGAAGCTGAAGCTGAAGCTGAAGCGGAGGAAGAGTCGGTTGAGGATGAAGATCTGACGAGCCTGGGCTCTGATGAGGCAGAGGTTGAGAGCCAGGCCGTTGAGGAAATTGAGGATGCATTGGTCGTAGAATCCGAAGCCGAAATCTCTGAGATTTCAGATGAAATTTCAACATTTGCCAATCCTGAAAGTGAGGTTGAAACTGTCGCAGACGAGAGTGATGCTAGTCTTGAAACGTTGCAATCCCAAGACTCTACAGTAGACACTGGACAGGACGAAGGGCTCCAAACGCTGGCGCCGCCTGAGTCGACGGTTGAGGAAGTCGTTGCAGAGGTCGAGCCAGAGGCGACTCCTGAGCCAGAGGTCGAAGTCCCTCCAGACAATCCGCCTGAAGCTGGAAGCGACGAGGTGCAAATCTTGACCAGCGCGGCTTTTGATGTGACGGATCAATTGATCAGCAATGATCAAGATCCAGACGAGGGTCAAAGTATCCAGATTGTCAGTATCGAGGGTGCTCGTCCCGACGCGGTCACTCTCACTGATGGTCAGGTTGTGTTTCAACCTGACGTAACACTCCTGAGCAGTTTAGACGAGGGAGAAACGGCGACAGAAACTTTTTCGTATACCGTTGAATCAGGAGTTTTGAGCGATACCGCTCAAGTAGTGTTTCGCTATGAAGGGCTTAACGATGCTCCATCAGCGTTGGATGATGAGCGGACGATTACTGAAGATGAAACCCTCGTCGTTGATGTGCTTTCTAACGACTCAGATCCAGATGCCAGCGACGTTCTTTCTGTCTCATCTGTAAATGTCGAGGGTCTACTGGGAACAGTATCAATCTCTGAAGACGGTACGTCTTTGATTTACCTGCCACCCCAGTCCTTAAGCACAGGAATCCTTGAAGAAACATTGTCCTACACCGTGTCAGATGGGAGCGAATCTTCAACAGCGATCGTTACAATATTTGTTCAGAATTTTCCTGATCCGCCCGAGATCGTCTCAGATCCAACCAGTTTTACACTGGAGTTGGTCCCTGGAAGCGGCCAAGTCTCGATTCCTCTAGATGTGATCTTTGCCGATGCTGATCTTGGCAGTGAGCTCACGGTACTGAGTCTGGACGCTTCGCTCACTCAAGGTAGCGTCACAATAGGGTCGGTACTTTATGACCCAGGTACCGCGTTTGATTACCTCAAAGAAGGTGAGATTGGGATCGAGCAGTTTGGAATTGTGGTGCAGGATGAGTTTGGGCAAACCGGACAAGGTACTTTCTCATTTCAGATCGAGGGCGTAAACGACAGTCCAGTTGCAGTCAGTGATGCGATTGCTGTGCTTGAGAACGGCGAGGTTGGTCTGGCATCAGCACAGAATGTTCTGACTGATGATACGGATCCCGAAGGGGATTCGCTGAGCATCAACGCTTTCCGAACGGGCGGATTGTCGGTGACTGACGGCACTTCGGGCACGGTGGGGGAAGGGCTCACCGGTACCTATGGCACGCTGACGTTGAATGCGGATGGAAGTTATAGCTACGCAGCGACGGCGTCAGCGGTAGAAGCCTTGGGTGCAGGCACGACGGCGAATGACACCTTTACTTACACGGTCACCGATGGTGATCAGACCGCGAGCGCTGAGCTGGTGATTACGGTTCAGGGGGTGAATGATGCTGCGATTCTTGATCTGCAGGCGAGCGACTCATCTGTCACTCGAGATGCAGCATTTGATACCACGGGCTCTGGACAAATTCTAATTACAGATCCTGATGCTGGTGAGGCAGTTTTGTCATCGGTAACGGCAAATTATGGCAATGTTGCGGTCGACGGCGAAGGCTTATGGACCTATACACTAGACAGCACAGCATCCGAAATTCAAGCCTTAGCGTCCGGAGCGACAACCACTGACACAATCACGTTCACCAGTGCCGACGGCGCCGAAACTTCAACCTCGATTGCAATCTACACCGCGAATCTCCCAGCGGTCATTCAATTAACGGGCGTTGAAGGGGCCCTGAGTTTGACCGCAGGCGACCCATCTGGCGACTCGATTACGGGGACGATCACTCTCACGGATAATGAGGGAGCCTTTTTGGTACCCATTTCCGCAAGCTACGGCGCTGTAACGGAGTCGGGCGGTGATTGGAGTTATGTCCTGTCGAATAGTTCCATAGCGGTCTTGGGATTGGATGCAGGTGAATCAGTAACTGACACGATCGTCTTCCAGAGCAGTGATGCTCAAGATATCAATCAAGACGGTTCACTGCTCGATCTCGATACGGACTTTGATGGCTCCCTCGATGTGATAGAAGGTCGCCAGGACGTGAGTGTTGTGGTGTTTGGTGTCAATGATGCGCCGGTTCTAACCTCGCAAACGGTCACTGCAGACCAAAACGATATAACGCTTCAGGCCAGCCAGACCTTATTTGCTCAGACGGATGATCCAGACAACGCTGATGGCAGCGTGACAGATACGCTGCTGTTGGTGGGAGCGCGCACTGGCGGCCTCAACGCGCTCGACGGCGTTGACGGCACGATAGATAGCGGTTCTGGGGACGTGTTGTTGTTGGGTCTCTATGGCACGCTGACATTAGGCTCTGACGGGAGTTACAACTATGTGGCCGATGAGAGCGCTCGGGAATTAGGCCTGGAGAACGCAGGTTCTGTTCAGGACGTCTTCACCTTTCGAGTCAGCGATGGTGATGGGGTGTCTGAGGCCGAGCTCATTTTCGACATTGATAACGTTGCGCCGGTCTCCGTCTCTGGCGACATTGTGCACGCAGTGTTGTCGTTGACTGTGCCGCAACTCACCATTGCCTATACTGATTTTGATGCGCTGACCCTCACTCAAGACGCGAGCCTTGTCGCGGCGCTTCCAGAAGGCCTTGTTGTTGGTTCTGCCGTCTCTGCATCAGGCGGTGAGTTATTGCTATCGGGCACCCCTGCGAGCAGCACAATTTCTTTTGCTGGGGACGCCATCACCAGTGTTATCGGCGACTACCTCATTGAATCGACGGTATCCGACGGTGATAACCCAGATTTGGTCGATCGATTCGTCGTGAGTCTGAGAAGCGATGCGTTGCTGCAAACTGACGGTGCCATTTACGAATATGTCCCAGGCGAAGTCGATTATGCGGCAGTGTATGTCGATCCAGCAACAACAGGCACGATTTTGTTGAACTTATGGTCACCTCAAGAAACAGATGACCGGATCGCGGTGCTCCGCGACCCAGGGCTGGGTAGTGACACCTCGTTGATGCTGTTGGTTTATGCGAGCGCGGGTGCAACCCTTGAAGTACGGGGGGCGGAAGCTGTAAACCTGCAATACAGTCCTGGGGCGGATGTCATCACGTTAACGGGGGGCATTTCGGGCTTAGAATTTTCTGGGATCGGTGCATCAGACACCTTAATCAACCAAACCCTCATTCTCGCCAGTCCTGGTACATTGGCGTTGTCTCTTCAAAATGAGGGGGTGCTGCAGTTAACTTCGAGTGGCGCTGGGTCTAACAGCGCGTTTGACAATAGCAATGATGGGGTTGTCGGTGAGACTCTGGGTGCGGAACTTAGTTTTGGGGCAACGACGCAATCTCAGACGGGTTCAATTTTCTTAACACCGGATAACGATCCCGCAGCACCGTATTTGGTGCTAGCCAGCCTAACTTCTGAGGGCTCAATTTCTGTGAGCGGATATTCTGGCGGTTCTATTTCTCAGCCTTCTTTGCTTGAGATCTCGAGCGCGGATATTCCTACAGTAATGTCGCAAACAGCAACCGCTTCCACTTTGATCACCTCTGGTGGTCGACTGATGGCGGGATCCCTCGACAATGCCGGAGAGATTACGCTTCGTTATGACCTCCACGATCAGGGTCTGGGCGCGGGCCT
>MDTB01133922.1_pt1 | contig 12622 bp, 12 predicted proteins | sample 811161 | NCBI WGS metagenome assembly MDTB01 (sample SAMN05326650, study PRJNA326480) | marine metagenome | isolation source: seawater | place: Mediterranean Sea | collected 2009 | reverse complement strand
CTTTTAATGGCACTCCAACTATAAGAGTAACTTTAGACCAAACGATTACAGATTTATCTGTACCACCATCATCAGTAGGATCTAATCAAACATTAGTTTTAACAAAAGATTCTGGTGGAACTCTTTTTCTTAGACTCTACGATGCAAATGGATATGACCAAGGAAACATTGCTACTAACTTACTAGCATCAACAAGTTCAAATTTAAATACAGTAACACTAACAAGCAAAGATATGTATCTAGGTGCTACGGAAGACAATGCAGTTAGGTCTGATTATCTTGAAAAAACAACAGTTAGGTACGTAGAATTTAGAAACAATTCTTCTAATGGTACTCCTGTAGGAATTTGGGGGTTCAATGCTTCAGACATTGCAGAAACTCAAGCTTTAGATCCAAACTATTCTGGAACAGTTACTGACCTAACTGGCAGAAATAACAATGGTAATTACTATTTCAAAAGAACTCAATCAAACTTTTCTGTTTCAAGATCAAGTTTAAGAAGTTCAACAATTAGTGCAAGTGGAGTCTTTACTGCTCCTCTAAAAAACATTGCAGGGAAGTGGTATGGAGATTCTGATCCATTCACATTAGGATCATCCAATGATAATCTTTTTGGATTATCCTTTTTAGCTCCTGCATCAACCTTACAGATACCAATAGTGGCTTGGTATTCACTATGGCTCTCTGGTTTTTCAGTAATTTTATTAATAGGCATTTATTGGATCTTTAAAAACCTACCAATAGCACTTTTAGGATCAACTGTTCCTTACGTTATTGGAGGATCAAGTGGTATGTTGCCATTATGGTTTGTTACTGTAGTTTTCTTAATTTTCTTAGGAATTTACAGTACAAGTTTGTGGACAGAAAGATCTTGATGAAAGGAGATAATTAATGATTCCAACAAATGTAGCAATAGTTTATATTGCAAGTTTTATATTAGGTATGGCAATAGGTATGTCAGCTTGTCCATTTTTAAACATATTTGAATTATAAGAAAGGAGGACATAAATGTATACAATATTAAAAAACCATATATTACCTTATTTCGGAGTTATAGACTCTGGTAAATTGGCTCTAGTAGTAGCTAGTCTGATGGGAGGTTATGTCTTACTTATGACAAATTCTCCTTGTCTTGAAGCTCAATCTACCTGTCAGGTAGGTTCTACTAATGAGTTTACTGGCTCAATATCAGTTGGAAATACTAGCAATGGTTCAAAAGGAACTCTTGATGCTAGTAACTTAACTAGTGATAGAACATTTACATTTCCAGACCAAGATGGACAATTCCTTATGGGAAGTGCTTTTACTGGGAATAAAATGATTGGAACTTCAGCTACAGGATCTCTTGAAACTGTAGATACATATCCAAAGACTTTTGGAGGAGTTTCGGATGCAAATAAATATGTAACACTTAATGGTACAGGAACAGAAATTATTGCAAATGCAACTACTATTCCTATTTCTGCTATAAGTCTTACTGGAGGATCTCCAAATGCTTTATTAGGGGTAGATTCTCTTAATTCTACTCTGGAATATAAACTTCTATCAACAATACCTCTTGAAGGATTTGATACGTCTAGTGCAACAGTTGGGCAGTTCTTAAAAGCAGGTGCTAATACTGGAGTCTGGCAGAACATTGATCCTACTGTAGATCTAAGTGTTGGAACAGGAGCAAGTGGACAAATATTACAAGTAGACTCGGCAGGTACAGGAATAGAATGGGCATCAGCAGGAGGTGGTGGATCTGTAGAAATGATAGCTAAAGGCTCTATTACAGGTGGAAAAGTTGTAGCTACTGTAGTTGATGGTAACGACTTAAAAGTAGAACAAATAACAGCTTTACAAAATTCAGCTAACGATACACTTTATAGTGCTACTCAAACTGCTTCTGGTTATAATAGATATTTTCATTACAACGAACATCAAGATAGGTATATCGAATGTTGGTGGAATTCCAGTTCAAGTGTGTTCCAATGTAAAACTGGAAGTATTAATACAATAACCAATGAAATAACTTGGAACACACCAGTTAATGTTTCTGCTTATCAAAATTGGGGAAGTGGAGAAAGTCTTCAACAAAGTTGTGCTTATACAGAGGAATCAACTTTACCTTATTATATGTGTGTTGTACAAACACAGAGTGGTAATGATAATTTTTCAAAAATATTAACCTTTAATATAGATAGTACCAACCCTAGTACAATCAACACAGGAGAAACAGATTTTCAAATTTGTTATGGTAACTATAGTTATACCTATGGTAGATGTCAAACAGGCAGACCAATCTTTGATAAACAAACTAATACTTGGGTAATTGCTCATGTAGTTCAAGCAGATACAGGTCAAAGTGGATTTACAAATGATTATGGAGTTGTTGTTAGTTATAACATCACTATGAATACTGATTATACCTGTAATAGTGTTAATTGTGGCATGGACAATAACTATTACAGATCATTAAAAGTAAATTCTCCAAGTGGTTATCCTAGTGCTTGGGATACGTCTAGGTGGCAAGGAGTAGGTGATGCTAATGTATTATATGCAAAAGATTTAAATATTGCATATTTAGATGATGGAGATACAGCTTCTTATGAATATGCTCTTTTCCTTAAACCTAGTGCAAATAATGGTGGTTATACAGATGCAGGGTGGAGTCTTTTACATTTGTCAAGGACAAGTGGTAGTGGTGCTTATACTGTTGGAGGAACAATAGATCATGGAATTAATGATTTAGCTGTTAACACAGGAACAATTAATCAATTTTGTAGTGGCACAACTTATAATTGGGCATCTTTGCAAGAACTAACATACGATCAAGGAACTTCTGATGTAGGAATGTTTTTTGGGTGGTTTTGTGGTGTTTCAGCTTCGTATGGTGGAGATGGTCAAGGTAGAGTTTTTGGAAACTTTTTTACTCCAAATTCAGCTACAAATTCTTTCAACAAAGCAAACACAGAGGGAATAGAACTTTATAATGCTAGTGATTCTGTATTTGGAGGAAATATAGCTTCAAATAATTGGAATTTGATTGATCGTATGGAAATACAAATGAAAGATAATTTTCTGTTTTTAGCAGGTTCTAATTATTTCAATGGTTCTGCAACAGGTGTTAGTTATTACTTATGTCAGGTAAATTTTTATTGTCCTGCTACTTTAGTTACAGAATTTAATACAGCTAAAACAGATTTTAGTCCTAAAGCTTTTATGGTTTTTGATACAGGTTTTTATGGAACTTCGTTTATAGCAAAAAATGGAGATTTGTCTGATATGATAACTTATCTTAATTCTAATGTAAGTAGTGGTCAAGACCTTAGTTACATTACTCCTACTATTGATAAAAACAGAGGAAGTTGGATAGGTTATTTAAAAAATAATGCTTCTGATGGAGATACTGTAACTGTAAATATAATATCAGGTAAAGCTACAGGACTTACAGGACTAACAGCAGGAACTACATATTATGTTGATGGAGAAGGTGGATTAATATCAAGTGGTTCTTCAGGTAATAAATTTTGTTTAGCTATAAGTCAGACAGAATGTTTAATATTAAATAAAAACTTTTAATGCAAGTTAACTATATGACTCCACATCAGTGGTCAAAAATAAAAAAATTAGAAAAAATTATAAAGAAAGGTAAAAAAATGGACCAAATAGAAAAAACTAATTTCTATGACATAGCTTCATTCAAGAAAAGGTACTTTGGTACTCCCCTGCTCCTTGGAGCTATCTCATATGGCATTGTATATCTAGTTAAAAACTTTGAAGTAATAAAAAAGTAGGAATTTGAACTAAAATGGTAACAAATAATCAAAATTACAAACCTTATGATCCTAACGATGAAAGTGAAAGATCTTCAGCAGAGAGTTATACAACTCCAAAAAAAGTTGTAGCACCAAGGCCTTCGGTTGTTTCAGAACCAGAAAGAGCTTCTGATCCTTATGAAGATGTGTCTCCTGCTGAAAGTTATGTAGAGCCACCTGCTGTTGTTGAAGAGTTTAGAGAAACTGTTAGAGAAGAATTAGTTGAGACTCCTATTAATCCAGATTATTTTATTAATCCAGAAGAAAGAATAATAAATCCTAGAAAGCTTGAAGAACTTGAAAAAGAAACTGAAAGTTTTGTTGATGATGCAGAATTATATGATGCTCAAATAAAAGAATACGAAACAGCAAAACTAGAAATGGAAGAGTTTATTACTTCTGACCAAGATGTTATTGATGATGCTGAAGCTGAATTAGATGCTTGGTTTGATAGCAATTATTACAGAAGATATGAAGATAGCTTTTGGAATGAGTATGATGAAAAATATGAATCTCTTGATCCATTATATGAAAAAAGAAATTTAAAAATTGAAAATTATAATAATTTCATTGGTGAGACAGATCTTGATTCAAAACCTAAAGTTTTAGGAGAAAGTAACTTAGGTAATTTACCTTTCTTAGATGACAGAGTTAGGTCTGTTAATCAAAGAAGTGAATACATTCAATCTGAATGGGAATCTATTGGTAATGATCCTTTTTTTTATCCACCAGATATACAAGCTTCTGATCCAGAAAGAGATTTATATTCAAGCATTATTCCAGAAAGACCAAGTGATGTTTTTGATAGAGATCTACCAGATGAAGATAAAATAACTTATCAATCTTTTATTCTTGAAACTGGTGGAGATATTTATGATAGAGATGTACCAGACTTTTCAAACTTAAAGCTTGAAATTGGAGGGGATATTTTCGATAGAGATCTACCTTATGAAGATAGATTTTCTGCACCTTTAGTAGCTCCAGTAGATCCTAGCTTAGAAGTTCCAGAAAGTGTATATGAAGATAAAACTTCTATAGATTACTTAAGGGAAGGCAACTTAGTAGGTGCATCACTTGATCCAGTTAAAAGATATTTACTTGAAAAACAAAGAGAAGCAGGAAATACTTCATACTGGAATCCTCTCAATATAATCCAAAGAACAGCAGAAATGGGTACTGATGATAAATACTCTGGAATGGAAATGGGAGTAGCTAAATTTGGACTGGATGTGGCAAAAGAAGTTCTTGGAATAAATTATCTAATTGATGAATCAAAGAAATTTAAAAATTTTAATTTTATCAATATAGACATGAAGGCAGGAAACATTAATCCTTATACTGGACTTCCAACTATTATTCAAAAAAAAGATGAAGATCAAGGATGGACAGATATAGATGATTATGCAGTATCACTAAGTCAAAATGCTATGTTTTTTCTACCTCAAGCTAAATTATCTGAATGGTTTGGAAGAGAAGCTGTAAGAACATACAACCCTGATGTCCTTTCAACTACTTCAGAACAAGAAAGAGATATTTTCAAGGCTATGAGAAAACCAGATTCTTATAGGGAAGAAAAGCCTTTTGGTGATATTATTTTTTCAAGTCAAGAAAACTGGGATGAAGCTGAACTTATTCGGCTTAGAGGGAAAAATGCAAATCCTTTTTCAGATGACTTTAATCCAAATTTATTTATGTATAACTTATCTGATTGGTTTAGACCTGTTGATCTACTTCTAACAATAGCTCAAGTTCAATTTCTAAGAGCTGTTGGAAGGGGAAGCATTAATGCAATTACAAAAGGGATTAGAAATGCACCTCAAAAAATTGAAAATGGTAAGGCATTAATTAAAAGACAAATTCCAGACAAGTTTTTAAATGCTGAACAAGTAGCAGATAAAATTGTAGCTAAAGCATACATATCCAGAAGAAAGCATAATAAAGAATTAGAGCTTTTAGCAGAACAATTAGAACAAGCTCAAAACAGAATGAATAAAAAGCTTTCTTTAGCAGGTGCAGACGACAAAATCTTAGCAAAATGGGAAAAGTCTCCAGTTGATATTCTAACCAAAAGACAAGCAAACAGAGTAATAAATGATGACAAATTTAATTTAGGTATACAAAGAAATAAACTAAAAAATAAGATTAAAAATAATACTGCTTCTCCTAAAGAAATAGAAGTTTCAAAATTGCTTGATGAAAGATTTCCAAATGTAATAGCAAAATCAAATTATCAGAACGCACAATGGGATGAATGGTTGGCAACCGAAGATGCAAGGTGGATGATGAAAAAAGGTTGGATCGGAGATCTAGCCATGGATGAAAAGAACTGGGCAAAAAACCTAGATAATGCTTACAAACTAAAAGCTAATTTGGAATACCTTAATGCAAGGTTTCAAAATCAAGAATGGTTTAATAAGTTAGGAGATATAGCCAAAGAAAACATAGCAATGAAAATGAAGGGCAAGGGAAGGATAGTTTCAGGACCTCAATTTTTATTGCCTTTTGGAAAAAATACTGATGATTTTATAAAAAAAGTAGAAGATTTGCCAGATTATAATACTACTGTACTAAAGGAAATTGAAGATGAATTAAGCAACCTTTTTGATAAATCATTTAGAAGCAGTGATGATCTAGTAAATGACTTAGCAGAATTAATTAATAAAGCTAGTAATTTTGGTCCTCAATATTTAAAAACTTATAGGTTTGATGAACTAGCACCAATATTAAGAAGATATTATGATGAAGTTTTTTTAGTGCCACCCAGTGTTGGACAAAACAAAACTTTATTACAGCAAATAAAAGATTTTGATGGAGGAAAACGCAGAGTAGATAGTAGATATAAAGATAACTTGAAAACAGATGCTTCTGATTTAGAAAAAATTAGAAATGACATCGATGATTGGTTCAGAAATGTTAAGAAGGATGGAGATTTTAGAGCTAGAGTAGACGATGAATTTGCAAAAAACAAATCTGATGTTCTAATCGATTCTGATAATCCGTTTTTCAGCATTAATGTAACTGGACCTTCTGGTGGTGGAACTGGTAGTGAAACTCTTTTTTCATCACAAGGTCAAGGATTTAGTGGTGGATCTGGAACTGGATCTGGTACTGGGTTTGGTGGTGGAACTGGAACTGGTAGAGGTTCTGGTACAGGTAGTGGTAGTGGTTCTGGTAGTGGTAGTGGTAGTGGTCAAGGTACTGGAGGATCTGGAGGATCTGGAGGATCTGGAGGATCTGGTGGATCTGGAGGTCAAGGCAGAGGTAGTGGAAGTGGTCAATCTTCTGAAATGGGTACAGGCAGAGGTCAAGCTCAAAGCAGATCTCAAGGTTCTGGTCAAGGTACTGGAGGAGGTCAAGGTACTGGAGTAGGTGAAGGTACTGGAGCAGGTGAAGGTACTGGAGCAGGTCAAGGTTCTGGAGCAGGTCAAGGTTCTGGAGCAGGTCAAGGTTCTGGTCAAGGTACTGGCAGTGGCAGAGGTTCTGGTACTGGTAGTGGAAGTGGTACTGGTTCTGGTACAGGCAGAGGTAGTGGTACAGGCAGAGGTAGTGGTTCTGGTACAGGCAGAGGTACTGGTTCTGGTACAGGCAGAGGTAGTGGTAAAGGTAGTGGTAGTGGTTCTGGTACAGGCACAGGTAGACCGAAACCAAAACCGAAGCCAAAGCCAAAGCCAAAGCCAAAACCTGATATACCAGTAAACGTAGATTCAAAATTAGAAGAAGATAAATCTAAATTTATAAAAAAATTATATCCAAATAAAGTCCAATGGAGACAAGATGAGGATTTATACATAAGTATGGATTTAAATTCTGGTGAAGTAGATCTAAGTAAAATTGCTTTAGGAACTGGAGTAAATCAAGGTTTTGGTGCAGAATCTATGAAGGTTATAAAAAGAGGTTTGAAGAAACCAAAGCTACTTAGAAGTTCAGCTAATCCAGAAGATATCAAGATGGATGATCTTGAAAGAATTATTATCCAGAGGTCATTAAAACCAAAATCAAATTTGAGATTTAAGTAAATAAAAAATAATATTATAGAAATGGCAAAATTAGAAAAACAGATTAATAAAGACTTAGAGCTACCAAGAGGTGAAACTCAAGTTCTTCAAGCAGAAGATAAAGATTACAATAGAGGTTTGCTTGTTAAGTTACTAAAAGATGGTGGTTACGATGTCGCATATTGGTATAAACAATTAGAATCATATCCGATTGAAGTTCTGGTGGATGGCAAGTCCGTAAAAAAAGATGCAAAAAAAGTTACTTTAAAATTTCATCCAGAACTAAAAAAAACATTAGACTCTACAAAAAATTATAAAACTAAAAAGAATAGGAGCTTTAGATAATGGATTGGAAAGAATACGAAGAAGGAAGAAAACATTCAATATATGGAGGTCCAGATTTATTCAACAACAGAATGGAAGGTTTAAGTTCACGTGGTTATAACACTGACGACTTTCTTGATTTTTTAGTTGAAGATATTATAAGAGCAGTTCAAGAAGATGAGTATGAAGCTACTCAAAAATTACTTACAATTTTTCAAACAGAAATAGAACCAGATGCAATTATAGAAATAGCAAAAGAATTTATGACTCCTCAAGATATTTATGAAAAAGGATTAGAGCATGGAATGAATATTGAAGAAGATGAAGATTTTGAAGGTCTTGGATATGCAAAATTTTTATCCATAGAATATCCAGACGCAGAAGATGGGAAAACCCCAAGATCAAGGCCTTGGCAATCAAAACGTGGGGATGAAAGGTTCAAATAAAATGGAATGGATTAACCCAGAGAAAATTTTAAAGACTTTTTTAGAAAGGTCTGTTTATATCGATGACAATGAAGCTTCTGGTTATATAGCATTACCTCTTGGTCCAAATCCAAGTGATGATGTTATGGTTTATTGGGATAATTCAGATGGTGGTGAAATGATGATAAAAGCATGGAGTCTTATGGAAGATGATCCTCATGTTATTGAGTATAATTTGCTCGACAGCTCCATCACAGAATTTATCGAAAAAATATCAACTGATCCAACTAAGCCAAAATATGATGAAGAAGGTTTCCTTGAAATAAATAATTTTCATTGGTTGTTCGGATTAGTGGCAAGTCAAGGAAAGGTAACGGATGATAGGTTTGACGGAAATCCTGATGTTCCCCAGTTACCTATGCACCCAGAAATAGTTTTTCAAGATGAAGGTTGGGTAAATTATAAAGACTTTTATAATATAAGTGAAGCTAATCAGTTTATGAATCAACTTGAAATAAAAAATAAATACAGAAAGGATTTCAAGTAATGGAAACAAACTTTGGAAAAATGGGATTAAGAGAATTACAAATGGCTAGTGGTTTATTACAAGCTTATATAGATCAAATCGAATCTCCTATGGTTAGTGAAGCTATTAGTAGAGATATTTTTGGGGATAGATATGATGAAAAAAAAGTAAAAAAACTTGATGATGTTTTCGGTGGAGCAATGGGAATAATGGGAGCAGAAGGATGGTCCAACCAAGAAAGGCATCTTAGAGATAGCAATGAACAGATTCTAAAAGATGGATGGTATGGAGATGACTTTAGTATTCAGTTTAATCCAAACTCTGGTCTTGTTTGGCTAGAGAATGAAGATTCTCAAATGCTAATACTTGATGAGAACGAACAGCTAACTTTAAAAGATGGTACTAAGCAGGGAACATTAAAATTTTATCACTATGATTATGATGGTGGAACTGAAGGAACTTATGAAGAAATCAAAGAAGAGTGGTATGGAAAAGAACTATCAGACGATCAGGTAGAGTGGATTCAGAATCTCCCAGAATATAGTTACGATATAAATAAACCTATTTTTATCGAAGATGAGGAAAACAATATATATAACAAAATGGGATATGAATTTGATTATTTAGACCAAGAAAATTTTTCAGAAGAAAAAGATGAAGATATAGACACTGATTTCCTTGAAGGATTAAACAAGAACGGACCGAAAGGACCAAAGAGTTTTAAGTAATGAAATATTATGGATCATTTACAGATGATGAAGACAAGATGAGAGATTTTTTTGAAATTTCAAGAAAAGATTTTTTAGGAACTTATGAATACATTACCCCAGAGGAATATGATGCAACTCTAAAAGAAGTAAATGTTGATTTACCAGATTGGAAACCAGAAGGAGATTGGGGAACAAAAAGCCACGAAGGTTATGAGCCAATGAAATGGGAAGATGGAAATGAAGAAGGTTATGATTTTGATAAATTTGGATGGAGCAAGAGCAGACAAAGAAGGTTTGGGTTTAAGTAATGAAAATTGTAAATGATGAGTTAGAAAAAAAACTAAGAAGCACTCGGTTAGATCCAGAGGAAATAACTCCAGATGGGCAACCCATACTGGCTAAGTTATATCATCCACAAGTAGAAATGACTTGGTACATTTTGGAAGGTTTTGAAGTTGAGCCAGATAACTGGAATTTCTTTGGTCTTGCAGTAACTCCAATGACTCCAAATGGTGAACTTGGAGATTTTAACTCAAAAGAATTAGAACAAAACAATGTACTTAGAAATGATAATTTTCAAGGTACTTGGGGAGATGTTCAAAAAATAACTAATTATGGAAGGAGATTTGGTGGATCAAGAGGTCCATCTAATTTTAAATAATGAGATCACTAATTCCTACAAGTGAAGATAAATTAGATTATGCAAGACAACTTTTATATGAATTGAATAAAGGTGAATTTTTAAATCAGTCTGAAGATATGGGTAGTGATAATTATCATAAAGAACGTCTTAATTTTAATTTAGTAAACAACATGATAGAGAACAACTTAATTAGTCCTACAGGCAACAAGTCATCTGTTTGGATTGAAGAACTTAAACAAAATATTTTAATTCCAGAATTTAGACTAAATTTATTTACTCCTGACAGAAAAAAATATGTAGAAAATATGTTGGAAGGAATTCCGTTTCATTATATAAATGATCCTTTGTTTGAGAATGAAGGTGATGCTTTAGAGTACGTTTTACCAGAAGGTCCACGACAGAATTATTATAATGCTTGGTATGACAATTATGGAGATGAAATAGAAAACAATACCGAAGAATGGAATGAGGTATATGACAGAAGTCCTTTAGGACCAAATTACGATCCAGATTCTCAAGATGAATGGCAAGAGCCATATGAAGAAATAGATACTTTTAGACACTTGGCTCAAAACCTAAATTATGAAAAAGATATGGACACAAAATGGCTTGAATTTGTAGATTTGTGGAACAATGAAAGAGACCTAGACGTAAATGAGATACCATGGGATAAAGTTGCAAAAGAGTTTTTCTTAGAACAAAACATTATTCAACACGAAATACCAGATATGTCCTATTGGATGCGAGATGAATCTCCAGAATTTAATCAACAGGTAAAAGTAATAATACCTCCTTTTGAAAAGAACGTAGGTGGGGGAACTGATATTGAAGCAGAATATGTTTTACTCCAAGGTGAAAACGATCACCCTGTTATATTTTCTGTTCGTGATTTTAAAGATTTTAAAGAGCCATGGACAACAGATTTTTGGGAAGGAACGAAAAGACAAAGGAAAGAGAAAACTGACAGGAAAGCTGTTGAAGAAAAAACTTTTGGGTTAGACTTAGAGTTCAACGATGATTTCTATAAAATGCAGAAACAATTAGACGGAAGCGATTTCGATCAAGATTCAATTAAAGTTTTAGACGATAAGTATCTACCTAATCCAAGAAAATCAAGGAGATTTAAATAATGGACACAAGTGAATTTCAAGAAATTATTATTAGTTGTTTAGTAGTTTTAGGGGTAATTTTTTTTAAATTACAAGGCTCAATTTTTAGTTAAAGATAGCTGAATATATAAAAACATCCGTGTCCACATCCGTGTCCAAAAGGCTCTTTTGAACTGAAAACACATCTTCACTTCGATTGATGCGTAAAGAATATTTTCTGAACTAAGGCTAATCTTGATTCTAAGTTCAAAAAAAGGATTAATAAGTTCCTATCGTTTTATATTCAGCTAGGCTAATTGTATAAAAACACCCGTGTCCAAAGCCGTGTCCAAAAAAAAACCCAAAAAAAAGAGGAGCTGACCTTTGCTCCTCTAATTAATATTATTTTATATCTTGTTACCTAAAATTGAAACCTTTGGACTTCGATCCATCTTCTGTATATGAAAATTCTTTAACTCCGTTCTTCACCTTTTGGGATGGATGAAAGTCTGGTAATATTTTCTCTAGCTCATCATCAAATATTTCAGACCATTTATTAAAATTCTTTTTATATTGAGTCGCAGTTAATCCCTTGATTACTTTTCTTTTGTAACTTCCACCATTTGGAGATTTAAAAGTTTTTTCAACAAACCTCTTATCAATCCAGTCTCTAATATTTTCACCAAGATATATTTTTTTTGTTTCTGGTGAAAAGTCTCTAGCTCCTATATACGTTTTTAGACCATCCATCTGTTCCTTGGATAGTTTGACAGCATAAACCTCACCATCCCTAGCTCTAAGGTCCTTCCAGACGTTGTTATAGATATTTATTGGCACTACCAAACCTTGTCTCTCTGCTCTCTGCATCGTTGTTTCATCAAGTTCTAAAAGATTTAGTAATTCTTTTCTACTATACAACCCTTTTTTCTTGAGAAGGTTTTTTCCTTCAGAAAGATCTTCAGCAGTTCCACCAGATCCTTTTGGTTTTTTAGTATATGCTTTATCTGATTGAACATCATCTAAAATTTTAGTTAAATCTCTTATTGACTTCTTGATTTCAGTTTCATTTAGAAGAGAAGCTTTTTGCTCTTTATTAGCTTTCTTGAGATCT
>MDTB01128686.1_pt1 | contig 12622 bp, 10 predicted proteins | sample 811161 | NCBI WGS metagenome assembly MDTB01 (sample SAMN05326650, study PRJNA326480) | marine metagenome | isolation source: seawater | place: Mediterranean Sea | collected 2009 | reverse complement strand
TTCAATTGAATGATCCAAAATATTTTGACCATAACTAGTTCTGTAATTTAGTCGACCAAGCATCTCTACAATATAAGGATCAAATTCAAGATTTAAAACATCAGCTGCCTTTTCACCCTTTTGTTTAATCACTTGTTGAATATCTTCATCAGCTTTTTTTAATGCTTCTTCAATTCGTGCGGGATTAATTCGCCCATCATTTACTAATTTATCCAATGCTAATCTTGCTGTCTCACGACGGATTGGGTCAAAACAAGATAAAATCACACCGTTTGGGGTATCGTCAATAATGACATCTACGCCAGAAGACGTCTCAAATGATCGAATATTACGTCCTTCTTTCCCAATAATACGGCCTTTCATTTCATCGTCTGGTAGTGACACCACTGAGGTCGTGTTTGAACTTACCGTTTCTACACCAAGCTTTTGAATCGATTCCAATACAATCTCTACTGATCGTTGTTTAGCTACTTTTCTAGCTTGAGATTCGATATTTTTAATAAGATTTCCCGCACGTTTTTTAGCCACCACCTCAACGTGTTGAACCAATGATTTTTCGGCATCTTCACGAGATAATGATGCAACTGACTCTAGTTTTTCAAATAATTGCTCTAAAACCTCATCCTGTTTTTTACGCAATTCTTTAACGCCTTTTAATTTTTCTTCAAACTTTTCTTGAAGACGTTCCACATCTTTTTTTGATTGTTGAACTTGTTGCTTTGAACGGTTTACATCTTGTTCAATTTCTTTTAATTGGCGTTTTTTAAATGATATGTCATCGTCCGCCCGACGAATCGCGGCTTTTGATTCTTTTTCAGCTTGAAATTTGGCATCTCGAATCATTTTATCTGATTGTCGGTTGGCTTGCTTAATAATTGTTTCTGATTTAATACCAGCGATTTTTATTTTATTTAAACGAAATGTTTGAATTATAGTTGTGACCAACGTAATTACAAAAAGGCTAATTAAGCCTATGATAATTTCCATAATTTATCCTTCCTTTTTTTTATTTCCTGATTTAAGTTCTAAAACTTTTTCCTTAATTTCTTTTTCAACTTCAGCGGCTAATTTGGTCGATTCTCTTAAAAACTGTTTCGCAGATTCTCTTCCTTGCCCCATTTTTTCCTTTTTACAAGAAAACCAAGTTCCACTTTTTTCGATTACACCAAAATTACATCCTAAGTCCAATAGGTCCCCTTCTCTCGATATTCCTTTCCCAAAAATAATATCGAACTCTGTAAATTTAAATGGTGGTGCAATTTTGTTTTTTACAACTTTAACTCTGACTCTATTACCAATAATATCAACCCCAGATTTTAATGATTCAATACGTCTAATTTCCATTCGAACTGAAGAATAAAACTTTAGTGCTCGTCCACCTGGTGTTACCTCTGGATTGCCAAACATAACGCCTATTTTTTCTCTAACTTGGTTAACAAAAATGACCACACAATTTGACTTCTTGACGATTCCAGTTAATTTCCTCAGTGCTTGGGACATTAACCTTGCTTGCAAACCAACGTGACTATCTCCCATATCACCTTCAATTTCATTTTTGGGTACGAGTGCTGCAACTGAATCAATTACAATCATATCTATAGCACCTGAGCGAACTAATGTCTCGGCTATTTCTAATGCCTGTTCCCCATAATCTGGTTGCGATAATAATAAAGCATCCGTATTAACTCCTAAATTTTGTGCATATACAGGATCTAATGCATGCTCAACATCGATAAAAGCACATGTTCCACCTGATTTTTGAGCTTCAGCAATTGCGTGTAATGTTAATGTTGTCTTACCTGATGACTCAGGGCCATAAATTTCAGAGATCCGTCCTTTTGGATACCCTCCACCGCCTAACGCCATATTTAATGACAAAGCGCCGGTTGATACGGTTTCAATATTGAACACTTGGCTATTATCACCAAGTTTCATAATCGACCCTTTTCCAAAACTCTTTTCTATTTGAGATAATGCTATTGTTAACGCTTTTTTCTTATTTTCGTCCATTTAACTGTCCTTTCTAATTTCATTTTTTAAATATCTTAAACACATTGATAATGCGATAAATACTGATGTATCAATCACTTTATTTCGTCCCCCTTCTAATTTATAACGTTTTGTATTAATTTTATCATGAATATTCCAAGATAAAAAAACAGTCCCTGATTGATCGGCTGAATAAACGTCATTCGTTGGTCCTGCAATGCCTGTCGAAGCAATTGCAATATCAGAATTGGTCATTTTTTTAATCCCTAACGCCATTTCTTCAGTCACTGAGGCACTAACTAACCCATGTTTAGCAATTGTTTTAGGGTTTACTAATCCAAATTTTATTTTTAATAACTGATGGTAAGCAACCACCCCACCTAAAAAATATTGTGATGATCCGGCTGTTTCAGTGAGCCTTCTAGCAATCCCGCCACCTGTCATTGACTCAATAACAGAGATGGTTAACTTATTTGCAGAAACTAACGATGATAGTTCCGACATATAATCGGAATTGGCCTCATTATCTAAAACTTCACTAAATATTAAACGTTCGTTAGAATTTTTCTTTTGCATTCTTGTAACTGTTGAACCTTGTTCAATGACTCCCAAGGAAACTCAACATCAGAACGCCCAAAGTGACCGTATGCAGCGGTTTGCTCATATATTGGTTGTAATAGATTTAACGTATCTATTATTTCTTTTGGCTTAAATCCAAATGTCTCTTTAATAATACTTAATAAATCTTTATTTGATAGTTCTGATGTTCCAAACGTATTCACTTTAATTGAAACTGGTTCGGCTACACCAATTGCATAAGCAATTTGAATTTCCATTTCTTTACATAATTTTGCTGCAACACAATTTTTTGCAACATAGCGTGCCATGTAAGCTGCTGATCGATCAATTTTAGATGGGTCTTTTCCAGAAAAAGCACCGCCACCATGAGGCACCCATCCACCATAAGTATCCACAACAATTTTACGGCCAGTGAGTCCAGCATCGCCTTGAGGCCCACCAACGACAAATCGACCCGTTGGGTTAATATAAATGGTCGGTGGTTCTGGCATTAATTCTTGTGGAATCACCTTATCAATTAACTGTTTTTTAATATCTTCTTGTATTTGCTCGTGCGTTGCACTGGGATGATGTTGCGTTGAAACAACAACTGCAGACACCCGAATTGGTTGTCGATTATCATCATATTCAACTGTAACTTGCGCTTTAGAATCTGGCCTTAGATACGCCAACGAATTTTTCTTTCTAATTTGAGCTAATTCATAAGTTAATTGTTGCGATAACATTATCGGTAAAGGCATGAATTCAGCTGTTTGATCACATGCATAGCCAAATGTTAGCCCTTGATCACCGGCGCCTTGTTCTTTAAAGGCACCATCATTTTCATTTACACCTTGTGCAATATCTGGTGATTGGCGATTTAAAACAACTAAGACCGCACATGATTTAGCATCTAAGCCAATATCTGGATGTGTATAGCCAATAGATTCAAGTTTTTTACGAACAACTTCTTGTACATCAACTTGCGCTTTTGTAGTTACTTCGCCGCCAACAACAACTAACCCGGTGGTAATAAAGCATTCCACGGCCACTCTGGATGTTGGGTCTTGGGCAAAAAAAGCGTCTAATAATGTATCTGATAATTGATCACAAACTTTATCAGGATGACCTTCCGAAACTGATTCTGAAGTAAATAAAAACATATATATTCTCCTAAAAAAAATGGTTTTTAAATATTTTACATTAAATCTATGGATTGATCAAAATTAAAATTTAATTAATTTACTGGCACGCACAAGGCTAATGATAATGCATCAGTGGCTTGTTCAGGGCAAATAAATGGGGCCTTTTTATGTTCAACCGCATCTAAAAATGCGCGACATTCTTCAATAATTGGCTCTTTTTTTTCAATCTCCACATCGGTAGGCTCAGCTAAGGGTAATGATACATAATCATCCCCTTTATCAACCTTAACATTGTAAAATGTCATGGCTTGTTTAATACAATCAATAACTGCAATTCCTTTGTCCCCAATGACTTCAACTTCTCTCTGTTTAAATGGCAAAGCCCAACTTACGTGGATATTTACTAGTAATTTCGAATCAAACTGCATCATTAAATGGCCATAGTCTGCCCGGTCGTTACAATGAATATTTTTTGTATATAATGCTGTATTTGTTAACTTTTCAGCCACTAAAAATTGAACAATATCAATATCATGAACGGCAACATCCACCATAACATCCGCATCTTTGATTTGTTTTGGAAATGGCCCATATCGCTTGCTTTGAATTGCATGAATATTTCCTAACTTTCCACGTTCAATAAACTCTTTAGCTGTTAATATTGCTGGGTTAAATCGCTCAATATGGCCAACCGTCAGGGTTACTTGTTTTTCTTTGGCATAGCGCACCAATGCTTTTGCATCTTCAACTGACTCTGCAATTGGCTTCTCAACCAGTACAGCAATCCCATAATCAATGCATTTTTTTGCAACGTCAAAATGAAACGACGTTGGCACACAAATACTCACGGCATCAATTGATTCATTTTCAAGCATTTCGTCAAGTTTCTGATAATAAACTGTAGTGTCCTGCTTAATAATTGCTTGAAATCGATCAAGGTTTGGATCACATACAGCAACCAATGATGCTGTATCAAGCTTAGTATACGCCTTAGCGTGATGTTGCCCCATATTTCCTAAACCAATTACTGCTACTTTTAACATAATGTTATTCTAAATAAGATTGCATTAATTCACAAATGCTATTCATCTTTTCTTGCTCTTTCGCTTGATTAATGTATTTTTTTTCATATGTAAGCTTTGTTAAAAATGGTTGAATGGTTGATATTTCCATCTCTGATTCATTCAAAATTACGGATGATTTGTGCTGTGAAGTAAATGCCTTGGCATTTTCAAATTGATGATTATCTTTCGCATAAGGATATGGAATCAAGATGCTTGGATGTTGCCACTGATCAAGCTCAGCCAGTGTTGTTGCACCTGCTCGGCAAATTACTACCGAGGCCTTTTCGTATGCTAGATTCATATTATTTAAATATCGAAGTGCAATGTATGTGGCATGGTTACCTTTTTCAATAAGGTACGACTCCCCACTGTCAAAGAACTGAGCGCCAGTTAAATGAATCACATTAAACCCTAGTGTCATTAAATCTAGCTTATGTTGGGTTATAAACTGATTTATTTTTAGAGCGCCTTGACTCCCTCCAATAACTAACAGTGTTTTTCCATTTAAAGTATCCCATTCTTTTGGGAGTTGATCACTATCTGGATAATTAACTCGAACTGGGTTTCCTAAACAACGTACTTTTGATTTAAGAAATACGCCCTCTTTGGCGGATTCAAACGCTGTAACAATTTGCTTAACAAACCACTGCGTTCCCTTGGTTGCTCTTCCAGGTATCGCATTTTGTTCAAATGATACCACTGGAATTCTTAAACACCAGGCAACGATGGCAAAAGGAATACAAATTCCGCCCCCCATTGTAATTAAAACCTTTGGTTTTTTTTTATAGATTAGACGAAAGATTTTAAACCACATAATCGGGATCAATAAAACATCTTTGATTGTAATTTTAAAAACGTCATAATCGAATGCATAAGGTGCCATAATGGTTTGCGCTGGATGATGCCGTGGGACAACAAAAAAACAGGGTTGCTTCATTGCTTCTGCAATTGCGATTGCAGGATAAATGTGTCCCCCAGTGGCGCCTGAAACAAAAAGAATCATTCTTTAATTCCTAATCGATGAATTACACCGAGACAAAACATTGATGATAATAACGATGTTCCACCATAACTAATAAAGGTTAATGGAATTCCAGTAATTGGAAATAGTCCAGATACTACACATATATTTATGATTGCTTGAAAAATTAAAAAAAAGGTTAATGCAAGTGCAAGAAATTGTTCAAACGAATACAATGATTGTTTTGATGCAATTTGAATCCCTCTAATAAACATCGTTGCGAATGCCCCCACAACAATTATGGCTAAAAACAACCCGCCTTCCTCACATAAAATTGAAAAAATAAAATCTGAATAATGAAGGGGTAGGTAAAAATATTTTAAGCGAGACTCCCCAATCCCAAACCCAAATATTCCCCCCGACCCAATGGCCGTAAATGATTGAATAATATGATAGTTGGCCCCTAATGGGTCCACCCATGGATTTAAAAATGATTGGATACGATTTAATTGATAGGGATGTTTAATCACTGAATAGCCAATAATTAGAGCGCCAATTAAACTCGTTAAAATAAAAACAACTGTTGGCAATTGTGATAAAAATAACAATGAAAACGCCACACTCAATGTTAAAATAGCATTCCCAAGATCTGGTTGAAGCATTAAGCAAAAAATTGGGACTAATATAATAATGAAAACGGGCAACATACCGCTTGTAAAATTCGTTAGCTTCACTGTTTTTTTTGATAAAACTAGGCTGACCGCAATGGCCCACCAAAACTTCATAATTTCCACTGGTTGAAACTGAAAATTAAATATTGTTAACCAGCGTCGTGCGCCACCAACTTCTACTCCAACCCCTGGAAATAATGTAATGATTAACAACACTATCGATGCTAAATATCCGATCGGGGCCCACTTTTCATATTTTTTAATTGGGATATTTGCACCGATTAAAAATAGACCAACCCCAATACATAAAAAAAAGGTATGGCGTTTTATAAAAAAATAAGCATCGTTAAATTCAGACAGCCCTTTAAATGATGTTGTCGAAAAAATCATGATATAGCCTATGATTAACAAAATAATGAGAGGCACCAGCAATTTAAAATCAATTCTGTTTGAATTAAATGGCTTCAAAAACATATGAATTAAATGCCTCTCCTCGTTCTATGTAGTTTTTAAATTCATCAAAGCTTGCTGCAGATGGTGAAAATAAGATAACCCCATCTTTGAAGTTTTTGATCGCAGCTTCGGTCGCTGATTTTAAATTTGAAAAAAATAAGATTTTTGACTGAAACTTTTCCGGAAATACCGTTCGATGTTCATTTAAATACCCTGTTGCATAAACTGAACTACATGATTTAAACACTGATTCAAGCCAATCTGTAGAATAACGATCTTTGGGCTCTCCAGATAAAATCAATAATTTTTTCTCAGAAAAACTATTTATAGCTGCCATTGTTGCGGCCATGTTGGTCGCTTTTGAATCGTTAATAATGGTTAATGACTGATTTGAAAACACGGCTTCGCAACGAAATGGTGGCACGTTAAATGTTGACATGGCGGTATGTATTGATTCAGACTCTTGCCCTACATCTAATAGAACCTGGTAAATTAAGGCCGCATTTAATTGATTATGATTCCCTGAAAACTGTTCCCAATTAACATTGGGTAGCGTGTCAATGATTTGAATATTTTCATTCAAATCTTGCACATCTTGGGTGAGTATTTGTGGAATATATATTTTTTGATTTGATGATTTTATCATTGTTTTTTTTGCCATTTTATAGCTACCAAATGTTTCATGCCAGTCTAAATGATCTGGCTCAATATTAACAATTATTCCAATATCACAATGAAGCGTTGGGGATGAGTACAACTGAAAACTACTTAACTCAAGCACTATTGGCTTAGTTTTTTGAAGTTCATCTAACTTACTGATCAAGGGCTGTCCAATATTACCATAGGCTGTGACTCCAAGCCCATGTGCAATCCCAGCTGCAACGGTTGTTTTACCATTGGTTCCTGTTATACCAATAATGGTAGGAACATTTCCTTGTTTGATTAATTCACGATATGCAAATTCAATATCTGAAATTATTTCGACAGCAACTTTCGGCCATTTTCTTGGTGGAATTCCCGGGCTTGTAATAATAATTTCAGCTGACTCTAGAGGAACTTCTTGGTAAGCGTCTGATTTATTTATAAAGCTTTTTACGGCTTTAGCAGTTATTCCATCACCTAATACACCAATATATTTCATTGTAATTGAATCACAGTAAAGACTGACTGAATAGCTGAAAATAATAACACCACAGAAACATCGTTCATTCCTAATAATTCAAAGTGATGATGCAGTGGCGACATTAAAAACACACGTTTTTTTCTTAATTTGTATGAAATGACTTGAATAATTACACTTAATGTCTCAATGATATAAATTGCACCAAAACCAATTAACATCCACCAATGGCCGGTTGTTATTGTAATTGCAGCCAAAAAAGCGCCTAACATAAGGGATCCAACATCCCCCATAAAAATCTTTGCAGGATTCCAATTAAATAATAAAAAGAAAACAATTGCACCCATCATTATATACGTTAATTGCAACTCTTCGTATTGCCATTGATTCCCTAAAATAATTGAAAGTCCAGTCAATGAAATTAACATTGTCGTTCCCAGCAACCCATCAACCCCATCGGTTAAATTTGTTGCATTTGATGTTCCTGTAAGGATAAAAACATACAGTATTGCTTGAATTAACGAAATTGTTGAACAAAACTCTTTAAACAGAACGACTGAAATGATTGACACTACTATTTGCAATAAAAACTTTGCCCTTGCTGATAATCCTTTGTTGGACTTTCGTAGTAATGATAAGCCATCATCGATGGCCCCAATTAGAAAAAATAAGGTTGTTGTTAATAGAACCCACATGCTATTAAGATTGAGATAAATAAAATTAAACGAGTTTACGATACAAACGCCAATAAAAAAACTAATAAAAATAAATAGCCCTCCCATGGTTGGCGTTCCTTGTTTTTTTTGATGTGATTTTGGAGAATCTTCGTAAATCTGCTGCTTTAGAGCTAATTTATGATTTATTTTTATTCCAACAACATATAATAAAATAGACCCTATTGCCCAGCATCCCCAAGCCCACATTATGACATCTCCTCTAAAATGGTTAGCTTATTTTCTGGACGTTTCCAAAACACATGGACTTCATCAGAATGTTCGGCCATATTGGCTTGCAAAATTGTTTTGAATGACTGGGTTTGATGATCGATATTTAATGGAATGATGTTGGCCTCATTTACAAAATAATTACATTTTAATTCATCCATTAATTTTTGATTCTCATTTGGCAAATAAATATAATGAAAAACATTTTTTGCGTTATTTAAAAAATACCGAACTTTTTGATTCGCAAGTACAATATCTTCAGTCCAATTAACCACATATAACGGGCAACTTTGATTTACAAGATGAATTTTAGACATCCAAGATGTTGCTAATACATGACTTAAGATTATATCTCGTGGTGAATAATTATACATTTCCAATTTAATCAATAATTCTTCAATCAATAATTGCATGAAGTCAATCCAATTTGCAGCTTGAATGTTATGCGCATTTTGATTATCTTCAATTAAATCTTTTATGTCCGCCATTTGTTCAAAATACCAAATAAATGCACTTTGCTCTGGCGTTTCTGAAATTGATTGAACAGCTTTTAAGATGGGCTGGTCAATGAACCCCTGTGCATTATACATATTGCCAATGATTATATGTTGAGGAGAAATAACTTCAACAACTTTTTTAAGCTTGCTAATCGACTTTGGGTTAACCTTTATAACAATTGGCCGCCCGGTTTGTTCAATTAATGTTAAGCCCACTAAATTATATTCTAATGATTCACGATCATTAAATATGTAGTCTATTGCACCACCCATCTGTTGAAACACTCGCATTATCATTTCAGTCATTGATAATTGATTGTCGCTTTCAAGGACAATGATCTTTTCGCCTTTAATTTTAGACAAATATTCTTTTATTTTAGTATTTGAGGGGGTTGGAATTGTTCGCTTGAATTGAGAGTGTGCTGTTTTCAATATTGATAATCGCTTTTTTGAAATAAACAATACATCGGCCTTGGCATCCGGTTGATTCAATACCCATGATTGGTTCAGTTGATGTTTGCGCTGTTTAATAATTTCGCTATACGCGATATCAAAATCATTAAATGTATACGAAAATCCGTTGCAAACCTGATCTTTTTCGTGGCCTTTGCCAGCTATTAAAATCAAATCATCGATTTTTGCTTCAGCTATGGCTAAGGAAATAGCATCTTCTCGATTTAAAGAGGTATGTTGAATGAACGTTTGATTCATATCCTGTTTAATTTCATTGATGATGTTTAAGGTTGGCTCTGATCGTGAATTATCTGCAGTTAAATATATTTGGTGACTATACGTTTCAGCAATACGCCCCATTTTTTTACGTTTTCCTCGATCGCGATCCCCACCACAACCAAATATTACTTTTAAACGATTTTTATTTCCTGACACAATTTTTAAGGCATCGCTTAAAACATGTTCTAATGCATCTGGGGTATGCGCAAAATCGATAATAACTGAAAATGGCTGCCCTGCTTCAACGGCTTCAAACCGCCCTTTTGGCGCCATTAATCTAGCAGTCTGTGACTTTATGTTTTCTTGATTCTCACCTAGCCTAATACATATTTCCATCGCTGCACTAACATTTTCCACATGAAAACTACCTTTTAGCTGTCTAATTTCATTTCGATCTACCATTGGGCATTGATCAGCAAAAATAGACTGTCCTGGGTATTCATTCATAAAATGCATTTTTGTTGCCTTGTATTTATCAAATGTCCCATGGTAATCCAAATGGTCCTGTGTAATATTCGTTAAACATTTAATATCAAAATGAAAGCCAAGGACCCGATATTGATCAATTCCGTGGGACGAAACTTCCAAAACAACATGCGTACCACCATTATCCGCATGGTCTTTGATTTGATTTAGTAAATCCCATGATTCAGGTGTAGTTAAAGAAGAATTAATTGTTCCGATGGTTAACACTTTGTGACCACAAGATTCTAATAATTGTGATGTGAAATAGGCAACGGATGTTTTTCCATTTGTTCCAGTTATTCCAATAAGAGTGACGCGTTTTGTCGGATGATCAAAATATTCATTTGCACTTAATGCAAAATCTTTTCGATTTAATCGAACCACATCGACAGCACCGTTTGATAGGGCTTCTTCGATATATGGCTCCCCTTTCGGCAAACAAATATAACTATCCCCGGATTTAATATTTTTAGAATTATAGGCATAGGTTTTTGATTGATCTAACATAAAATTAACACCATATTTTAACTCATATTTTAAACCAGACCCCTGAAAATTCATAGTTATTCTTAAGAAACATTTGAATTCAATCGATCATTTATATATGGCTAGACAGAAAGACTTATTAAGTATCAGGCATTAATAGCATTTCGATTGTATATGTGATATTATTTCGTTAAATTTATCCAAAAAAAAATGAAAAAAACTGTGCCTCAAGAACGCGAAGAACTAGTTAAGCAATATGTAAAAACAAAGGATGACTCCCTTAAGGAAGGTATTCTTATTGCATATAAACCACTGATTGAGTTTATCGCCCGAAAATTATCATTCAACATTGATGACGTCCCGGATTTAGTGCAAGTTGGTACCATTGGCTTATTAAAATCATTAGATACTTTTGATTTGTCGAGAAAAATAGCCTTTTCAACTTATGCAAGTTCAAATGTTATTGGAGAAATTCGACATTACATTCGAGATAAAGGCCGAATTGTTAAATTACCCCGAAAACTTCAGGAACAATATTCCAAAATACGCCAATACATTAAAATAAAGTCCCAGGAACTTGATCGTTTTCCAACCACCACAGAAATTGCAAATGATTTAGAATTAAGTGAAGAAGATGTGCTTGAGTCTATGGAAGCTGGGCAATCCTTTCGCGTTATATCCCTTGATAAACCAATTAAAACCAATAAAAATAAATCATCCAACGAAAAATTTTCACTCATTGATAATATCGGAACTGAATCAAAAGACGATACATTTTTGAATAAAGAGATGCTAAAAAAAGCGTTAGAAAACCTTAATGAGCGTGAAAAAAAGTTGATTTATTTACGATTTTACGAAGGTTTAACTCAAAAAGAAATTGCGGATCGATTGGGGTTATCACAAATGCACGTGTCGAGATTATTAAATGAATCCTTGAAAAAATTACGACGAAAAATTACGATTGAACAATGACACTTTTATCACAGGCAGATATTGCGCAACGAATTCCACATCGGTTTGAAAACTTATTGCTTGATGAATGTAGTGGGTCAGGTAATGATACCAGCGAATTCTCAGTCACACTTTCGTCTGATGATGCCCATGATCGGGATCTTTTTATTTACAACCATGGCAATACCCCCTCTATCCCGACCCCGTTATTAACAGAAATATCAGCGCTTGCCTGCATTGTCAGTGCAGGGGAAATTAAGTCTGGTACATTTGCTTATTTTGCAGCTATTGCTAATTTTTCTATCGATAATGAGCCATTTCAGTCTGATGCTAAAATTACTGGTTCTACAGAAAAGATTAGTGACAAAAATGGATTCTATAAGTATCGGTTTAAGTTATCTGCAAACGATCATAGCGCATCTGGCCAGTTAATGGCCTATTACGACACATCAGGAAACTCCGAAGTAACACTTCAGCCCATTGAATTGGCAGATGACGTCCATGGGGCTTTAACAACTGGTGTTGCTGTAGCGCCTTATTCAAATAAAAAAGAAAGCATGACATTTGTAGATACGGTTCATTTAAC
>MDTB01112636.1_pt1 | contig 12622 bp, 12 predicted proteins | sample 811161 | NCBI WGS metagenome assembly MDTB01 (sample SAMN05326650, study PRJNA326480) | marine metagenome | isolation source: seawater | place: Mediterranean Sea | collected 2009 | reverse complement strand
CAATTGTTTCTGACATAATTTAATTTTAGCTCATATAAATGGGATTAATCAAATTTTTTTTAATTTTAAATTTACCGCATAAAATGGGAATATTTTCGTATTTTATTTCATTAATATCTTTAAAATCTCTAAAACTGTAACAATAATAATCAATTTTAAGTGCTAGGTGAATCGCCTTTACTGTGGAAAGTGAATTTCTTACCCCGGCAAAACTGCCTGGACCTCTATTTACATAAATTGTCGAAATACCTTTTATTTCAATATTTTTTGAATTTAAAAACTTGTTAATTAATATCATTAATTTTTCATAATTAGTTTTGCTATTTATGTGACTAACATTATAAATATCATTATTATTAATGATCATTAAAAAAATTTTCTCTCTAGAAGCATCAATTATAAGTTTTTTCATTTTTATTTTTTGTTTTTTATCAAATTCTAATGCAGAAGATAATAATAGCAAACATTATTCAAAAGATGAAGGTGTACTATCTATAATGTATCATCGTTTTAATGAAGATAAATATCCTTCGACTAATATTCAAATAGATGTTTTTAAAGAACATTTACAAATAATTAAAGACTCTAAATTTGACTTTTACAATCCAAGGGAATTTGAAAATAAATTTAATTCACCTAAACAAAATAAAAAGATCCTACTTACTATAGATGATGGTTTTAAGTCTTTTTATATGGAAGCTTGGCCTATCTTAAAGAGAGAAAAGATTCCTTTTATTTTATTTATATCTACGGAGCCTGTGGGGAAAAATGGATATATGAACTGGGATCAAATAAAAGAAATAGAAAAATTTGAATTCGTTGAAATCGGACACCACTCTCACTCGCACAAGTATTTGATTGATAAAACTAATGAGGAGTTTATATCAGATATTGAAATAGCAAACAGTTTATTTCTAAAAAATTTAGGATACATTCCCACTTTGTTTTCCTATCCTTTTGGAGAGTACTCAAAGTTTATGAAGGAATATATTTCCAATAATTTTAAACTTTCTTTTGGTCAACATTCTGGGGTAATTGATATAAATAAAAATAAATTTGAACTACCTAGATTTCCTATTAATGAAAAATATGGTCAAATAAAAAGATTTAAATCTATAATTAATTATTTTCCTTTGGAATATAAAAATCTAAAACCAAATGAAAAAAAATTAGGGGAGGATAGTAATCCACCAATTTTTATTGTCGAATTTTTTAAAAATCAAAAAAATTTAGATAATATCAATTGTTATTCTAATGAAGGAGGAGTCTGGAAAAAATCAAAAATACTAGTTTATGACTCTAAACTAACTATGGAGTTCAGAGAACCATTTGTTCCAAGAAGAGGAAGGGTCAATTGTTCTTTGAATGATAATGGTAAGTGGCGATGGTTTGGAACCCAGTTTATTATAAGATAAGACTAAATTAAACTTTCTAGTTCAATACTAGAAGGTAATAATTTGGCGTCATCAAAATCTTTTAAACTATTTTGCTTTATAATTTTTTTTAAAACTTCTACATATTGGTCACCTGTTTCTGCATATTTATCTAAGTATTTTGAAAGAATAATACTATCCAAAGGCTTTCCTTGATCTCTCAATTCAGCTCTAGCTAATCTAAAATCTTGATAACTTGAATGAGTATTTAAGTTTCTTTGATATGCTCTGACTGAAGCTTGTAAAACATTAAATCTCATCACTTTATGTCCTTGATTTTTGTCTGCCTCTTTAGGTTTTAGGCCTTCACCTGACCAAGTCCATTGTCCAAATAAAGCATTTCCCTGTTGGGCAAATCTTGAAGTACCCCATCCAGTTTCTTTGGCGGCTTGAGCAATAGCAAGAGAAACTGGAATTTCATCCATTCTGATTTTTAATATTGATAAGTCTTTTGATGGAACACCGTATTGTTTGTATTTTTTATTTAACCATTTTTTTTCTAAACTAGAATTGTTGCTCTTATTAATTATAGCAAATAATCTCATTCTATCTAATTTGATATTATTATTTTCCTCTAAAATTAGTGGCAGAATTATTTGAATAAAGAGATCTTTTCTTTTTTTTGAGTTTTCAATCATCTTAATCTCTTTAGGTAGAAGGGAAAGCGCAACTGGCTTAACTAATTTTTTCTTTCTAACATCATCTAACTTATAATTAGTATCTTCAAATAACTGCTTAATCGTAGAAGCATCTAACCTAACAGTATCTGTCTCTTGATCATTTAAGCTATAAATATCAATTAACAAATCATCCTCATTAAGATTTAAATTCTCATTAATATTTTTATTAGACTGATTATTTAAAGTATAAGCTAAAATTTTTTTTGAATTATTTTTATATACTCCACTATTTAAAATTTGGTTATTAGTAAAATTTATCATTAAAGGAAAGGAATAAAAGAATAAGATTACTAGCAAAGAACTAAGAAAAACTCTTGGAAGAGATTGTAAATTGTTTTGATTTATAATTTTAATGACTTTTAAATTTTCTTTTTTGAATACTTTTTTCATTTTTTTAAATGGCTATTACTTCTTTTACTTCAGGTAAATAATGACATAAAAGATTTTGTACCCCTTGTTTTAATGTCATTGTAGAACTTGGACACCCAGAACAGCTTCCTTGTAATTGAACTTTTACTACTCCATCTTTAAATTCTTTAAATTTAATATCACCACCATCTTTTGCAACTGCTGGCCTTATCTTTTGTTCAAGTATCTGTACTATTTTTTTTTCTATCTCACCCAGATTTTCATTGCTCTCATTTAAATCATTATTGATAACAAATTCTTTTCCTGAGTTATAAAAATCATTAATTAATGAAATAACTATATGTTTAATTTCATCCCATGATGCCTCATCATATTTATTTATTGAAATAAAATCTTTACTCAAAAAAATACCTTCCACACCATTTATAGAAAGTAGATTCCTAACTAATTCATTTTTTACATTATCTTTTTTGGTAACCTCGTAAGATCCATTATTTGAGACTATCTTGCCAGGCAAGAATTTGAGGGAGTTTGGATTAGGAGTTACTTCCGTTTGAACAAACATTCTTAATATATAGTCAATAATTTTAAAATTGAAACTTGTTAATAAAAATAGTTTAAAAACCTACAATTTCGTGAATTTTTTTAATCTTTTTTGAGGCTATTTCACTAGCTTTTCTAGATCCTTCGTAAAGAATTTTGTCTAAATAATTTTTATCATTTAATAATTTTTTTATTTCAATTGATATTGGTATTATTTTATCAATTAGTACCTCGCTTAACTTTTCTTTAAAATCTGAAAAATTTTTACCAGAAAATTCTTTAAGAGAGTTTTCTAAAGTCAATCCAGATAAACTCGAATAAATACCTATTAGATTTTTTGCTTCTGGTCTTGAGTCTAATTCTTCAATTGAATGGGGTATTGGTAATGGATCAGTTTTGGCTCTTTTAATTTTGCTAATTATTTTATCCTTTTCATCAGTTAAGTTAATCCTACTTTGATCTGAGATTTCAGATTTACTCATCTTTTTTAAACCATCCTTAAGACTCATAATTCTTGAAAAATTTTTTTTAATTAAAGGTTCTGGTACCTTAAAAAAATCATTTACACTAAAATCATTGTTAAATTTTTGAGCAATATCTCTGCAAAGTTCTAGGTGTTGTTTTTGATCATCTCCTACTGGAACATGTGTTGAGTCATATAATAAAATATCTGCGGCCATTAAAACTGGATAAGAGTAAAGCCCAATACTTGCCTTCTCCCTATCTTTTCCAGCCTTTTCCTTAAATTGAGTCATCCTATTAAGCCATCCCATTCTAGCGGTACAACTTAGTATCCAAGCTGCCTCCGAATGTGCACTTACTTGGGATTGATTAAAAATAATACTTTTTTTTGGATCAATACCACTGGCAACAAAAGTTGCTACCGTTTCTTGAATATTATTTCTCAGTTCAATAGGACTTTGATTTATAGTTATTGCATGTAAATCGACCACACAAAATATACACTTATTTTGACTATCATTATTCAATTCTACAAAGTTATTTATTGCTCCCAAATAGTTGCCTAAGTGTAAATTGCCAGTAGGCTGAACGCCTGAAAAAATTTTTTTTTCCATAATTAATACTTTAATTTAATATCCTCATATTTAAAAGCCTTGATAAGCAATGATAATGTGAAATAAAAAACAAAACCTAAAAAGACCGATAATATCAAATATACTGATTTAAATTGATAATCATAAACTAATTGATTTTGAAAAATTAAAATCAAATATTTAAAAAATATTCCCATCATAAAAGATGAAAAAATGATTTTTAAAAATCTTACTAAAAATATTTTATTAAATTTAAACAAATTTCTATTTTTTAAAAATATAAATAATATGATCGAGTTAAACCAAGATGAAAAAGTGGTTGCAATTGGTATAATTATAAACCCTATAATTTGAAAATAATAAACACTAATAAAGATATTCAAAATTACAGAAATTAAAGAAATATAAAATGGTGTTTTTGTATCATGATTAGCAAAAAAAAATGTTGAAAAAACTTTTATCAATGCAAAAGCAGGTAACCCTAAACCAAAATAAAAAAGTGCTTTTGCAGAATTATTGACTGCTTCTTCACTAAATGAGCCATATCCAAATAATCCTGATATAATTTCACTAGATCCTATAATCAAGGCTACCGATGCAGGCAAACTTAAAAACATACTTAACTCTAAAGCTTTATTTTGAATTAATAGTATTTTGTTTTTTTTTCTTAAGTTTATATACTTTGAAAGTTGAGGAAGAACTACAACTCCAATTGCAATTCCAGCAATAGCTAAATTTATTTGATAAATTCTATCTGCATAATAAAGATAAGAAACTGCACTAGCTTGAAAAGAAGCAATAATTGTGCCTACAAGTATATTTATTTGGGTGACGCCTGAGGAGAAAATACTTGGTAAAAGTTTTTTAAAAAAAATTCTAATCTTTTTATTAATTCTAAAATTAAAATTAAATTTAATTAAGTAGTATCTTTTTACAAATTTATATAAAAAAACTAGTTGTAAAAAGCCAGCTATAGACACACCATAAGATAAATAATAAATAAGATCGTCATTCATGTATTTTCCAAAGCATAAAATGCCTATTAGAACTAAATTTAAGATTATTGGGGCTGCTGCTGCTGCCGCAAATTTATTGTGAGAATTCAATATAGCTGCGAAAAAGGAAGACAAACAAACAAATAATACAAACGGAAATGTTATTCTTGTTAAGTCAATAGCAATTTCAATTTTTTTAATATCTTCTGCAAATCCTGGTGCAATTAAACTTACAAAAATAGGCATAAAAATTTCAACAATTAAAACTAAAAAGAAAAGACCTAAAAAAAGTAAATTAAAAATTTGGTTAGCAAAAATATTTGATTTAGATTTACTTTTTACTAATTCTGAGGAATAGCTAGGAATGAAAGCTGCATTAAAAGTTCCTTCAGCAAATAACCTTCTAAAGGTGTTAGGTATTCTAAAAGCCACAAAAAAAACGTCTGCAAGAAAACTAGTACCAAGAAAAATTGCAATTAAAATATCTCTTAAATAACCAAGTAATCTGCTGATTATGGTATAAAATCCAAAAGTCCCTGTTGACTTAACTAAATTCATAAATCATATTAGTCTTAATTCTACCCCATTTGTACACCTAATTATGATAAATGAAAAAAACAAAAGTTGATCATTATACTGATAAAGAAGCCCTAGAGTTTCATAGTCATAAGAAGCCCGGCAAGTTAGAGATAGTGGCTTCAAAGAATATGATGACTAAAAGAGACCTTGCGCTTGCTTATTCTCCAGGAGTTGCGGTACCTGTAAAAAAAATTAGTGAAAATCCTGAAGCAGCTTACGACTACACTAGCAAAGGTAATTTAGTTGCAGTAATAAGTAACGGTTCAGCAATACTAGGTATGGGTGATCTAGGGGCACTTGCATCAAAACCTGTAATGGAAGGAAAAGCGGTTTTATTTAAAAGATTTGCTGACATTGATTCAATTGATCTTGAAATAGATTCAAAAAATACAGATGAGATAATTAGATCAATAAAAAACTTTGCTCCATCTTTTGGTGGTATTAATCTAGAAGATATAGCGGCCCCTGATTGTTTTGTAATTGAGGAAAAATTAAAAGAAATTCTTGATATTCCAGTGTTTCATGATGATCAACACGGTACTGCGATTATCACAACTGCAGCTTTAATTAATGCTTTAGATATAAATAAAAAATCAATTGATAAGGTTAAAGTTGTAGTAAATGGAGCAGGAGCTTCAGCAATGGCATGTGCTAATTTATTTAAAAATAATGGAGTTCCTCAAAAAAATATTATTATGATTGATCGTAAAGGTGTAATTTATAGAGGAAGAGATAATTTAAATCAGTGGAAATCAAGTCATGCAATAGATACTTCAGCTAGAACACTGGATGATGCGATAAATAATGCTGATGTATTTTTAGGTCTATCTGCCAAAGGTGCTTTAACAAAAAATATGGTAAAAAAAATGTCTAAAGATCCAATTATTTTTGCTTGTGCAAATCCAGATCCAGAAATTACACCAGAGGAAATCGAAGAAGTTCGTAATGATGCTATCATTGCGACTGGAAGATCAGATTATCCAAACCAGGTAAATAATTTAATAGGTTTTCCTTATATTTTTAGAGGAGCTTTGGATGTTAGGTCTAAAACAATTAATGAAGAGATGAAAGTTGCTGCTGCAAAAGCGATTGCAAAATTAGCTAGGGAGGATGTTCCTGATGAGGTGGTAGCTGCAATGGGAGGTGATAGACCTCACTATGGAAAAGATTATATAATCCCTTCAACATTTGATCCTCGTTTAATAAGTATTATACCCGTGGCTGTTGCTAGAGCTGCAATAAACTCGGGAGTGGCTAGAAAAAAAATAGAAAACTTTGATTTATATCAAGAGCAATTAAAACAAAGGTTAGATCCAACCGTAACTATTATGCAAGGTATTAATAGCTACATTAAAAAAAATCAAAAAAAAATTGTTTTCGCTGATGGAGAAGATGAAAATACTCTTAAAGCAGCAATTGCATTTAAAAATTCTAAACTTGGAATACCAATCCTTGTAGGTAAAGAGGAAAAAATTAAAGAACAAATAAAAAAAATTGGATATAGTGAAAATTTCGATATAGAAATTGTAAATTCCAAAGATAAACTTAAAAGAGAAAGATACGTCGAGTTTTTATTTAAAAAGCTTCAAAGAAAACAGGGCTTATTAGAGTGGGACTGTGATAGATTAGTCAGAAATGATAGAGTAATTTGGGCTTCTTGTATGGTGGCATGTGGTGATGCAGATGGAGCGGTAACAGGAAATACTAGAAGATTTGGTGCCTCATTAAAAAAAATTACTCAAGTCATAGAAGAAAGACCAGGTGAGATAATGTTTGGTCTAAATATGGTTGTAAACAAAGGAAAAACTATATTTGTAGGAGATACAAGTGTTCATGAATATCCAAGTTCTGAGCAACTTTCCCAAATTGCAATTTCTAGTGCAAGAGTAGTGAGATTATTTGGTTTTGATCCTAAAGTTGCTTTTGTTTCTCACTCAACCTTTGGTCAACCCTTAACGAGTAGAACTAAACACATAAAAGAAGCTGTAGATATCTTGAAAGAAAAAAATGTAAATTTTGAGTTTGATGGAGATATGCAGCCTGATGTTGCTTTAGATGAAGAATATAAAAGTCTGTATCCATTTTCAAAAATAGTTGGGAATGCAAATATTTTAATTATGCCTGGCCAACATAGTGCTGCCATTTCATACAAAATGTTGAAAACTTTTGGAGATACCAAAGTAATTGGACCTTTGCTAATAGGATTGGGTCTTCCAATTGAAATAGCACCTTTGAGAAGTTCAGTATCAGAAATTATTAATTTAGCTTCAATTGCCGCATATTCTGCTGACGTGATAAAATATAAAAAGAATTAATCTTTTTGAATTCTTAAATCATCCACTAAAAGGATGCTTGCAACAACATCTTCCACATCTAGTATTTCTTTGGCTTCTTTAATTACTTCCATTTGCTCATCAGAATTTAAAGCTATACCATAAATGTATATTTTTTTTTTATAGGTATCTATTTGATAATTAGAAGATTTAACTTTTTTATTTAAAATTAGTGCAGTTCTTAATTGTGAAGTAATTAAAAAATCTTTTGTTGATTTTTTAAAGTTAAATTTTTCTTTAATCTTAACATCATTTCTGACAGATCTTACACCATCAGTTTCCCAAGCAAGTTTTGTAAGTTTAAGTTTTTCTTCTGGGTCATCAACTTTTCCAGTTAAAAAAACTCTTCCATCTAATACTTTTGATTTTACAGACAACAAATATTTTTTATCTAACAAAATAATTCTTGCAGATAAATTTTTTTGCATAATTGAGTCATCAATTTGAGTTCCTAAAGACCTTGGGTCAAGTGCCACAGATACACCAGTTCCAAAAATTCCTTTCGAAGATACCCCAGCGCATCCAGATAAGATTAGGCTAATAAATAAAAGTATTATTACTTTATTTTTCATTTTTAACTTTAAGACAATAATTGTAAATTTCCTTTTTTGAAACTTTACTATTTTGATTTATTAAGTCAGTAATTTCTCTAATACTCAATTTTTTAATCATTCTGTTAATAATCCTTTTATCTGATTCACTCAATATATGTGAGTTTTTTTTAATTATTTTTTTTTCTGAAATAACAATAGTAATTTCTCCTTTGGGCTCTTTATCAAATAATTTTAAGCTATCAACATCACATCTTAGATATTCCTCATATAACTTTGTCATTTCTCTACAAATTAAGATTTCTCTGGAAGAAAAATTTTTTTTAATTATAGGAATCGCTGTATTAATTTTTTTAGATGCTACAAAAAAAATAATACTAGAATTTAATTTAGATAATATTTCTAAATCGTGCTTTAGGTCTTTTTCTTTAGTAGGAAAAAATCCATAAAAGAAATATTTATCCAAAAAACCACTTATTGAAATAGCTGTATTAACGGCAGATGCACCAGGCAAAGAAGTTAAATTTATATTTTCTTTTACACATTCTCTCACGAGAATAGCTCCGGGATCTGAAATACCAGGTGTTCCAGCATCAGATATGATTGAAATTATTTTTCCGTTTTTTAAATAATCAATAATTTTAGATAAATTTTTTTTTTCATTAAATTTATGATTAGAAATTAATTTTGATTTAATCCCAAATTTATTCAGTAATTTTCCGGAAATTCTGGTATCCTCGCATAGAATGAATTCGGATCTTTGCAAAATTTGTACTGCTCTATAAGTGATATCTCCTAAATTTCCTATAGGAGTAGGTATTAAATACAGTCCTTTTATTAATTCTTTGTTGTGAGATATAGAATTTACAGTCATAATTATACTATATTAAGAATATAACAATATCATCAAATGAATAGGTTTTTAAAAATTCTTTTTATACTTTTTTTAAGTTTCATGCTTGAAACTTCTGTATCTTATTCTGATCAATCTAAAATAAAGATAGGTTTACTAGTTCCATTGTCAGGTGAAAATGCTCCTCTAGGAGAGCAAATTATCAAGTCTATAAGAATGGCTTTAAATGATATTGATGATAACAAAATAGAGTTCTATCCAAAGGATACGGCTTCTGATCCTAACGTAACTTTGCGATCAGCTAAAGAGTTGGAACAAATGGGGATAACTTTAGTGATCGGACCAATATTCTATAAAAATTTAATTTATCTAAATGAAGTTAAAAATATTACATTTTTATCTCTTACAAACAAAACATTAGATCTTCATAAAAATATCATTAGTAGTGGAATAAACTCAACTTCGCAACTTAATACCATTAAAAAATTTTTAGAGTTGAACGAAATTCAAAAATCCGTTTTTCTTATACCTAATCTTGATTATGATTTAGAAATTAAAAAAGGTATTAGAGATTCTAAAATCAAATTTTATAAAGAACATTACTATGATATAGAGCCAACAAAACTCACAAAACAAATTGAGAAAATTACAAATTATGAAATAAGAAAACAAAATTTACTTGATGAAATTTTAAGAATTGAAAATTCAGATAATCCCAATAAAGAAGAAGAAATAGAAGAATTAAACAAAAAATACACTCTAGGAAATTTAAAATTTGACTCTGTTATAATTGCTGATTTTGATGAAAGTTTAAAAAGTGTAATAACGTCTCTATTATATACAGATGTATCTCCAAAAGATAAATATATTATCACTTTTAATCAATGGTTTGATGAAAGTTTATTGCTAGAGACAAGCTCACAATCAATTTACTACCCCTCTATTAATAAAAAAAATTTGGATGATTTTAAGATAAAATTTTTTAATGAATTCAATTTTAACCCAAATCACTTATCATTATTAAGTTATGACTTAGTAGGGCTTATATACTATTTATCTCTAAAAAATGAAATTTTAGATATTAGTAAAGTGTTTAAATCGAGAAATACTTTTAAAGGTAAAATTGGTGTATTCATTATTGAGAATAATAAAATCAATCATAAATTAAATTTCTATCAAATTAATGATGGGGCTCTTAAAGAAATTTTCTAATTTTTTTAAAAGCCTTATATCTGTGATCAATTTTATGTTTTAATGATAACTTTATCTCACCGAAGGTTTTTCTTTTATTAAGAGGGATAAATATTGGGTCATACCCAAAACCATTTTTTCCTTTTGGTTGATTTGAAATTAAACCTTCAACTTTACCAGATTTACATGCAATTATTTTATCTAAATAACAGATACTCAATACACAAATAAATCTAGCTTTAATTTTTTTTATTTTCCAATTTTTATCTTTTTTGTACAATTCTTTATAAACTTTTTTTATTGCTTTTTTAAAATCTCCATTTTTACCTGCCCATCTTGCAGAATAAATTCCTGGTTTTTTATTTAAACAGTCTATTTCTAAACCTGAGTCATCTGCTAGACAAAATAATTTTGTTTTTTTTGAAAAATATTTTGACTTTATTAATGAATTTTGTTCAAAAGAATCTCCATTTTCTATCGGACTTTTAAGATTAAAGTCAGAAGTAGAGTAAATTTTAATAGATTTTGGTATTAAATCTCTTATTTCTTTAAGTTTTCCCTTATTGTTAGTGCCTATTAACAGTTTAGTAATTTTTTTTTTTGACATCTAGCAATTTTAGAATTTCTTACCATATAAGTTGTTATGGAAAAAGAACAAGATTTAAATACTCAAAACAAAGACGGCTTTTCTGAAAAAGATGATAAAAATATTGATCAGCCACAAAATGAAAAACAAGAGCCAGAGATTAAATTAGAAAACGAAAAAATAGAAGAAAATGAAATTACTCCTGAGGAAAAAATCAAAGAGCTTGAAGATAAATTAGCTAGAACTTTTGCGGAGATGGAAAATCAAAGACGGAGGTTTGAAAAAGAAAAAGAGGATGCTTTCGAATATGGAGGCTTTGTATTTGCTAAGGAAGCCCTAAATTTAATTGATAATTTTGAACGATCAAAAGATATTCTAAAAAGCGATACTAACTTAAAAGAAACAGAGGCATTAAAAAAAACTTTAGAACACTTTGATATAATTTATAAAGATTTAATTTCAATATTTAGCAAAAATAATATTAAACCAATCGATAGTCTAAATAAAAAACTTGATCCAAATTTTCATCAAGCAATGATGGAGATAGAAGACGATACTAAAGAGCCAGGTACTATTGTTCAAGAAATACAAAAAGGTTTTACTATAAAAGATCGTTTGTTGAGACCCTCCTTGGTTGGCGTTTCAAAAAAAAACCAGGAAAAAGTTAATAAAAATCAAGTAAATAGACAAAATTTAGAAGACAAATAATGCTTAAACCAACTTGTAGAATTAAAATTAACACTTATATGACAGGAAAACATCGATTATGAGCAAAATTATTGGAATAGATTTAGGTACCACAAACTCTTGTGTAGCTATAATGGAAGGAAGCCAAGCTAAAGTATTAGAAAATACTGAAGGAGCTAGAACGACACCTTCTGTAGTTGCTTTTACAGATGAAAAAGAAAAATTAATCGGACAACCAGCAAAAAGACAGGCTGTAACAAATCCCGAAAATACAATATTTGCAGTTAAGAGGTTGATAGGTAGAAACTTTGATGATCCAACAGTGAAAAAAGATATTGAAGCAGCTCCATTCAAAATTGTTAATTCTGAAAAAGGAGATGCTTGGATTGAGGCCAAAGGTGAAAAGTACTCGCCATCTCAAATTTCAGCTTTCATTCTACAAAAAATGAAAGAGACTGCGGAAAAATATTTAGGTCAAGCAGTAACAAAAGCAGTTATCACTGTGCCTGCTTACTTTAATGATGCCCAACGTCAAGCGACTAAAGATGCAGGTAAAATTGCTGGATTAGAAGTTTTAAGAATTATTAACGAACCAACAGCTGCTTCACTTGCTTATGGTTTAGATAAAAAACAAAATAAAAAAATTGCAGTTTATGATTTAGGTGGTGGAACTTTTGATGTATCAGTACTTGAGCTTGGTGATGGTGTTTTTGAGGTTAAATCAACTAACGGAGATACATTTTTAGGTGGAGAAGATTTTGATAATT
>MDTB01039437.1_pt1 | contig 12622 bp, 12 predicted proteins | sample 811161 | NCBI WGS metagenome assembly MDTB01 (sample SAMN05326650, study PRJNA326480) | marine metagenome | isolation source: seawater | place: Mediterranean Sea | collected 2009 | reverse complement strand
TGATAAGAAAAAATTAATGAAAAGAATTAATGATGCTCTTCAAATGTATAAAACAACTGTCGAGGCTTAATTCTGAAAAACATTAATTCGAAAGTTTATTTTAGCTATTCTGGTCTTTTTTTACTGTCTGCTATTTGGGGAAGTTCTTTTATATTTATAAAATTAAGCGTCGATTCAATTCATCCAGCTTTATTGACATCTTATAGGTTAATAATAGCATCTTTCATTCTTCTTTTTTTTTGCAATTTTGTTAAAATTAAGAAACTTTTTAAACACAATAAAAAAGACTTAATTATTATAGCTTTAATTGGAAATGTCTTACCCTTTAATTTAATAAGTTGGAGTCAATTATATGTTGATAGCTTAGTTGCATCAACATTAATAGGGACTATGCCTCTTTTTACTTTATTAATTTCTTTTAATTTTTTTAAAAATAGATTTAAAAATCAAACAATTTATGGTCTAGCGTTCGGTTTTATAGGTATGATCATTTTTTTAAAACCTAATCATCAGTCAATAATAGATAAGAATTTATTTTTTTCACTGCTAATAATATTATCCTCAATATTATACGCATTCTCAGCTAATTGGGTAAAAACTGTAAAGGAGAGCTCCTCTTTTGAACTAGCTTGCTGCTCGATTGGGGTTGCTGCTTTTTTTTCAATTCCTTTATCTATTTTTCTTTTTTTTATAGGTGATAATGAAATTTCTTCTATGCTTTTAAATATAACATTGAAGAGTTTCATCTCTGCAAGCTTCTTGGGAGTTCTATGTACTGGTTTAGCTATTTCAATTTTCTTTAAACTTATAGAAATAAGGTCAGCTGTTTTTGCTAGCCAAAGTAATTATTTAATACCATGCTTCGGTTTCCTTTGGTCATACATTTTTTTAGAGGAAATGTTTACTTTAAATTTAATGGTTGGCTTTATATTAATCGTGTTTGGTGGTTTTCTTGTAAATAGACAATAAAATGGCTATTTTTTAAAGTCGAATCTTTCTGGCTTTTCACCTACATCATATTCTTGTGGTTCCATGGCTGGTTTGATTTCCTTATCATCTTCAATTGCATAAATTTCTTTAATTGCAGTTTGAAAGTTTACTCTCGCAATCTCAAGGTTTCTTTCAGCATAGCTTACGGAACCACCTAGCCATGCGTTATCTTCTAATGCATTGGTGGCTTGAATTAGAAGTTCAGATGCCTCTATCAATGAAGTGTGAATTCTTTTTAACTTGCTAGAACTAGGAATGGATAATTTTTTTAATTCATCTGGACGACCAAAAAGTTCGAGGTTTCCCTTTACTAACTCTTCAGCTTCCTTAAAATGATCCTCGTCAGCTCTGTCGTTCCTGAGGTTAAATGCGTCTAATAAACGTCCTTGAATTATAATAGCGTTACCTAAATGCCCTAGCCTTACATCCATTATTGATTTATATGAATTAAGATCATCTTCAGATATTTTCTCCTCACAAGAAAAGACAAAAAAGGAAAAAAAGAGAAGAGAAAATAATTTTAATTTTTTCATAAAACTAACCTAACATATCTATTAATGAGTACATACCAGGTTTTTTGTTAAAAATCCAGATAGCTGCCTTCAAAGCACCATTTGAAAATATTTTTCTATCTGTTGCCCTATGCGTTAATTCAATTCTTTCACCATCCATAAAAAAATAAACTGAATGTTCTCCCACTACATCTCCACCTCTTATCGAAGAAAACCCTATTTCGTTATTTCTTCTCAGTAAATTAGCCGATTGAATTCTATAGCTGTTTCTTTTTTTCACTTTAGCTCCTTCATTGACAGAATCTGCAAGAGTTAACGCTGTGCCAGATGGTATATCTCTCTTCATATTGTGATGAATTTCACTTATTTCAATGTCAGACTCTTCTGAAATATTTTTAGCTGTTTTTTTTACTATTTCTTTAAGAATATTAATACCTATACTCATGTTAAATGATTGCAAAATTTTTAAACCTTTACTTATCTTTAAAAACTTTTTTACCTGACTTTTTGTAAATCCAGTTGTTCCGGTTACAACTGCTGTTTTTTTCTTACTTTTTTTAAGTTCTTCTAATAGATTAATTGTTGCCTCTGGAATCGTAAAATCAATAATAACATCTGATTCATCAACTAATTTTTTTAAATTCGAGTGAACCACCATCCCTTCAAGCTCCTTCCCTACAACTGAATGTTTTTTATTCTCGCATAAGCTTGAAAGTTGTAATTCCGCAAAATTATCCATTTGTTTTAAAATGCTTTCGCCCATTCTTCCTTTAGGCCCAAAGATACCTATTTTAATTTTTTTCATTAGATTCCTTAAGTCAACCCTTCCCAGAAGTCTTTAACTTTAGAAAAGAAACCAGAGCTTTCTGGATTATTCTTTTGAGTTAATTCCTCGTTAAATTCTCTTAACAATCTTTTTTGATTTTCAGATAAGTTTTTAGGAACTTCAACTAAAAGAGATATTATCATGTCACCAAAAGATGTAGATCTTATTGTTGGCATACCTTTACTACTAAGTCTGAATTGGTCTCCGTTTTGTGATCCTGAGGGAATTTTAACTTTAACCTTGCCACCAGAAACTGTCGGAACATCAACTGAAGCTCCAAGTGACGCGTCAACGATTGATATAGGAACATTACAAAAAATATCAGTGGCTTCCCTCTCAAAAATAGGGTGAGGTATCATACTTACAAACAAATATAAGTCACCAGGAGATGAGCCGTTTGGCCCAACAGCACCCTCTCCTGATAATCTTATTCTACTTCCTTCTTCAACCCCCGCAGGAATATTGACTTCAAGCTTTCGATTTTTGCGCCTTCTTCCCTCACCATTGCAAGCTTTGCATGGGTCTGAGATTACTTGTCCAGAACCCCCACATGCCGTACATGTTCTTTCTACTGTAAAGAATCCTTGAGATGATCTAGTTCTTCCTGTACCTCCACATACTCCACAAGTTTTTAGACCACTTCCACTTTCGGAACCTGACCCTTCGCAGACATCACAGGTCACAAGGGTATCAAAAGATATTTCTTTTTTTACACCCGTATAGGCTTCCCTTAAATCAACTTCAACCTCATATTTAAGATCTTGTCCTCTTTGCTCTCTTTGTCTACTTTGCCTTCCACCCATATCTCCAAAAAAGTCTTCGAAGATATCTGAGAAACTTCCAAAGCCACTAAATTCATCAGAAAAACCTCCACCACCACTTTGGCTAAAGGCATCATGACCATAAGCGTCGTAAGCTTGTCTTTTTTCTGAGTTTGAAAGAATCTCGTAAGCTTCAGAAACTTCTTTAAATCTTTTTTCTGATTCTACATCTCCAGGATTTTTATCTGGATGGTATCTCATTGCTAATTTTCTATATGCTGATTTAAGATTGCTAGAATCAGCATCTTTTGAAACACCTAAAACATCATAATAATCTCGCTTTGACATGACTCATTCGAAATAATTAACTAAGCTGATTTTTCTTTATTGTCATCAGAGTCTTTTTTATCTGTAACATCTTCAAAGTCTGCATCTACAACTTTCTCATCTTTCTTAGCCTTTTTTGTTTTATTAGTTTTGGTATCTCCTTTTTCTTTACCAGCAGCTTCGGAGGCCTTCTTTTCTTTCTCAGCTTTTTCTTGAGCTTCCTTATACATAATTTCACCTAGTTTCATTGAATTCTGAATTAAGGCATCTGTTTTCTCTTTCAAACCGCTAATCTCTGCCTTTTCATCCTTGAGAAGGCTTTTAAGTTCTTCGAGAGATTTTTCTATTTTATCTTTATCTTCTTTTGGAACTTTATCACCATGTTCTTTGAGACTTTTTTCTGTACTGTGGACTATGGAGTCCGCATTATTCCTGGCTTCAATTGCCTCAAGCTTTTTCTTATCAGACTCAGCATTAGCTTCAGCGTCTTTGACCATTTTTTCAATATCTTCTTCGCTTAAACCACCTGATGCTTTTATTTGTATCTGATGCTCTTTTCCTGTTGCTTTATCTTTTGCCGAGACTTTAACGATCCCATTTGCGTCTATGTCAAAGGTGACCTCAATTTGAGGTGTTCCTTTTGGTGCTGGAGGAATACCAACTAGATCAAATTGTCCTAACAATTTGTTATCAGTTGCAATTTGTCTTTCACCTTGAAAAACTCTAATTGTAACGGCTGATTGATTATCATCTGCTGTAGAAAACACTTGGCTTTTGTTTGTTGGAATTGTTGTGTTTTTTTCTATTAATTTAGTAAAAACCCCGCCTAGCGTTTCTATTCCTAGTGATAAAGGTGTGACATCTAGCAAAAGAACATCTTTAACATCCCCTGACAAAACACCGCCCTGAACGGCTGCCCCTAATGCAACAACTTCATCTGGATTAACACTCCTGTTAGGTTCCTTCCCAAAGAAGTTTTTAACAGCTTCAATAACCTTTGGCATTCTGGTCATTCCTCCAACTAATATCACATCATTGATCTCACCAGCATTCAAGCCAGCGTCTTTTAGAGCCTGTTTGCACGGTTCAATTGATCTGTCCACAAGATCAGAAACTAATGATTCGAATTTAGATCTTGAAAGCTTAATGTTCAGGTGCTTAGGTCCTGACGAGTCAGCTGTTATAAAAGGCAAATTGACTTCTGTTTGCGCAGATGTGGATAATTCAATCTTAGCCTTTTCTGCTGCCTCTTTTAGTCTTTGAAGTGCTAACTTATCATTTTTGAGATCAATCGACTGTTCTTTTTTAAATTCTGCTGCAAAATAGTCTATTAAGACATTATCAAAATCTTCACCACCTAATTTTGTATCTCCATTTGTTGCTTTTACTTCAAAAACGCCGTCGCCAATTTCAAGAATAGATATATCGAAAGTTCCACCGCCTAAGTCATACACAGCAACAGTACCTGCTTTTTTTTTATCAAGTCCGTAGGCGAGAGCTGCTGCCGTTGGTTCGTTTATAATTCTTTTAACGTCAAGTCCAGCTATTTTTCCTGCATCTTTGGTAGCCTGTCTTTGGGCATCATTAAAATATGCTGGAGTAGTAATTACAGCCTCTTTAACTGGCTTTCCTAAAAATTTTTCCGCAGTTTCTTTCATTTTTTGGAGAATCATTGCACTTATTTGACTCGGTGAATGCTTTTTTCCAGCAATCTCAACCCAAGCGTCGTCATTATCACCAGGCACAATTTTATATGGTAAAACTTCGATGTCTTTTTTTACTGCAGGGTCATCCATTCTACGACCGATAAGCCTTTTAATTGCAAATAATGTTTTTTCTGGGTTTGTAACAGCCTGCCTTTTAGCTGATTGACCAACAAGATTTTCATTATTATCGGTGAAAGCAACCATTGATGGGGTTGTTCTAGTGCCCTCAACATTTTCTATTACTTTTGGGGATTTACCATCCATAATGGCAACACAAGAGTTGGTGGTGCCTAAATCTATTCCAATAATTGACATATAGCGCTCCTTTTCTTCCTACATAGAGTAAATTGGACAGAATTATTTAAACAGCCCTCTCATAGGCACTGTTAAATAAAGTTTATTAAAGCTATAATCTTATATTATGAATACAACCTTTAAATCAAGAAAAAAATGAAAATTCTTGTAAGTGATCTAAGTAACCATATCCAAATAAAAATTGTAAATGAAATTTCTGAAATAATAGATAGAGCTCCTCTATTTAATCCTTCAACTCCAATTTGGAATAAACCCTTAAAAGTAAATATCACGAATGCCGGACCCTGGGGTTGGTTATCTGATAAGAACGGTTACAAATATGTAAAATACCACCCAGTAACAAAAAAAAAATGGCCTCCTATCCCTAAAACATTTTTAAAAATTTGGAGCAAATATGGTTGTCAATTAAAACCACCTAACTGTGCACTGATCAATGTTTATAAAAATGAAAAGGCTACTCTTGGTATTCATCAAGACAAAGATGAAAACAATTTTTCTTATCCAGTTGTCTTCATTTCTTTAGGAAATAAGGCAATTTTTAATTATGGTAGCTCAAGAAAAAATTTAAAAAAAGTATGCTTAACCTCTGGCTCAGTTGTAGTTTTACACAATGAATCTAGATTATATTATCATTCAATAAGTAAAGTTTTTAAAAACGATAAAAATATTTTTTATCAAAGTATGAATGTTAGCCTTCCAAAAGAAGGAAGAGTTTCTATAACATTAAGAAGGTTTGAAGAAAAGTAAGAAGCTTTCTTTTATTTTTTTGTTTCTGGTCCCATAGATACCGAAACCATAGCAGGCCTCAAAAGCCTATCTCCAATTTTAAAACCTTTCTGCATTTCCTCTACAATAATTCCTTCTGCTTTTTCATTATGTACCTTTGAAACTGCTTGATGAATTTCGGGGTTAAATTTGTGATTAATTGAATCAAATTTTACAACACCGTTTTTTTCTAATGAATCAATAAGTTCTTTCTCTACAGCTTTTATTCCAATTACAAGGTTTTTTAAAACATTTTCATCTAATTTTTTTGCTTCAGTATCAGGGATAGAGCTTAATGCACGCTGTAAATTATCAGCTACATTTAATAACGAATAAGAAAAATTTTTAATTGCGTATTTGGAGTTATCTTCTATTTCTTTGTCATGTCTTTTTCTAAGATTTTCATTTTCAGCCAAGGATCTTAAAAGTTTATTTTCAACATCACTTAATTTTGACTTCAAATCATCAACTAACAAACCCTGGCTATCTTTAGCTTTTCTTGTTGTACTTTTCTCTGATAGCTTTTTTGATTTACCAAAACTTTCTTTTTTTTCATTTTTAATTTGTTCGTTCATTTCATACTCCTGATCTAAGTGATTTGAAACTTTTTTCCAATAATATTTGCTGTATAATCTACAACAGGAATTATTTTGGCATAGTTCAAACGCATAGGTCCAATAACACCAATTGCACCAATTATTTCTTTATCTTTATTTTTAAAAGGACTTATTATAGTTGTACACCCTGTTAAACCAAATAGATTATTTTCTGACCCAATGTAGATTTGAAGACCACGTGCATCGTTCGTTTCATCAATTATTCCCATTAAATTCTTTTTATTTTCTAATTTTTCTATCAATTCTCTTGCATCTTCAAGTTGATCAATAGCATGAACATCATCTAATAATTTGGATGTTCCTGTTACAATTAATTTTGTTTTTTTGCTTGCATCATCCCAACATGCGATTCCATCATCAATTAATTTTTGCGCCAATTTATCTATCTTTATTTTGTCGTTTTTAATTTCTTCATTAATCATTTTTTTACTTTGAGTTAAGGTTCTGCCTTTAATAATTGAGTTCAAATAGTTGGTAGTTTCAACTAATAAAGAACCAGGCAATCCTTTTGGTAAAGAAATAATTCTGTTTTCAATTATTCCATCATCAGTAATTAAAATTACAAGTGCTTTATCTTTACTTACTGGGACAAATTCAATGTGTTTTAATGATCCGTCTAATTTAGGAGCAATTACTATACCAGCGCAATCCAATAAACCTGAAAGCATGGTGACCGCCTCGTTACAGATCTGATCAGAGTTTGCTGAGTTTTTATTTATGGTTTCGTGTATTTCTTTGCTTTGAGAAGAGGTGATTTTTTTTACTTGAAGTAAACCATCAACAAAAAATCTCAAGCCTAAGTCTGTGGGGATTCTACCGGCTGATGTGTGGTTTGATTTTAAAAGACCCGCCTCTTGTAAGTCAAACATAACATTTCTTACTGACGCTGGAGACAGTTTCTCTCCCATTTTTATAGAAAGTTTTCTAGAACCAACAGGCATTCCATCTTTCAAAAAATCATCAACAATAAGCTTGAATATCTTTCGTGACCTTTGATTTAATTCAAGGATCTTAGAGGTTTTTTTTTGAAAAGATAAGATGTTAGAGAATTTTAGATTGTCTTTTTTTCTCATAATGTTTATTAGTTTACCATAGAATTACTTACAATTATATTAACAATGAGAAATTTCAATAGAAAAAATAATCAAATTAGACCAATCTCATTTAAAAAAGACTTCAACATGAATGCTGACGGTTCTTGTTTAATATGCCTTGGTAATACAAAAGTTATTTGTACAGCTACATTTGAAACTGAAGTTCCTCCATGGCTGAAACATAAAAATTCTGGTTGGCTTACAGCAGAATATGGAATGTTACCAACATCAACAGATTCAAGAAATAGAAGAGAAGCAAGACAAGGAAAACAATCTGGTAGAACAATCGAGATACAAAGATTAATAGGTCGTTCACTCAGAACAGTTTTAGATCTCAAGGTTTTTCCATCAGGACAGTTTATTATTGATTGTGATGTCATACAAGCCGATGGAGGAACAAGAACAGCAAGTGTTACTGGCGCGTATGTAGCATTAGCCTTGGCAGTTAAAAAGCTTTTAAAAGAAGGCATACTCACAAAAAACCCAATAAAAGATTCACTTTCTGCAATTTCTTGTGGTGTCGTTGAAGGTAAAACTTTAGTTGATCTTGACTATAAAGAAGATTCAATGGCAGATGTCGATGCAAATTTTGTTTTTGCAAAAAAAACTGGCGTTTCAGAAGTTCAAATTTCTGGAGAAAAAAAAACTTTTAATTTAAAAACAATAAATCAAATGCTCAAATTAAGTCTTGAATCGGCAAAAAAAATCTTCAGCTTGCAAGAGAAAATAATAGGAAAAATTTGAAGAAATTCATACTCAATAACAAATCAATAATCCTTGCATCACACAACACTGGAAAGATTGCTGAGTTTAGAAGTTTATTTTCAAATTATGATGTCAAGATTCAAACTATATCAATGCTAGGTATCAAAGATATTGAAGAAACTGGAAAAACTTTTGAAGAAAATGCTATAATTAAAGTTAAAACTGTTCCAGATGGTTCCATCGGTCTATCAGATGATTCAGGTCTTTGCGTTAAAAGTTTAAATAATAATCCTGGTATTTACTCAGCAAGATATGCAAAAAAAAATGGCGGTTGGTTCCAAGCTATGGAAAAACTTTACTTTGAGGCAAAAAAAAAAGATTGTTTCGCTGCTTCATTTCACTGTGTTTTAGCACTAAAATCAGAAAGTTCAGAGATAAGTATTTTCAAAGGTGAAGTAAGGGGGGAAATAGTATGGCCTCCAAGAGGTAAAAATGGGTTTGGGTATGACCCATTTTTTATTCCCTCAAGGTCAAAAAAGACTTTTGGTGAAATGCTCCACATGAAAAAAATTCTTTTGGACCATAGATTTGTAGCCTTTAAAAAAATGGCTAAATCTCATTTAACTGACAACTAAAAACATTTTTTGTTTTGCCCCTCTTATTCTTCTTAATGAATGTTTCTCTTTTTACATAACCAGATTTTAGAAGACTATTAGTATATTCTCCAAAAAATATCTTATCGTCAGGGTAATTGTCATAAAATTTGGAGTCGTTGACTAAATCAATTAAGTCAAAGAGATGAAAGCTGACTGAAGAGGGTTCTCTGGAAAAGACATCTTTATAATTTTTTACGAAAGAGGATTCTTTGGATTTTAAGTTACTTACAAAAAAAGTATTCTCAAACACTTTGTCCTTTTTATTTGTATCCTCCCACAAACTTGTTCCGTAGATAAAAGTATTATTAGCATTAATATCATAAAAAGCTAAGTGTGATAAAATTTCTGTTAGTCTATCACCGTCTGATGCAATAATAATAGAGTCAAACGGCACACCTAGCGTTAGTTGTCTTTCTAACTTTTTGAGCTCCTTTTTTCTTTCAAACTTTGTCAAAGACTTATCATTCTCAATGAATTTTCTTTTTTCTTTTAGGGCAAGCTTCCTGCTTTCAAAATTACTTACTGCCATAATATCCTTATTCAAATTTTGCTCTGGATATACTGCAAAAAAAGATAGGTCTATCTTATTTAACATATTGTATTTATATAAAGTATCCTCTAAGTTCCTTTTAACGACCTCTCCATACTTATCATTGTGATGTATCAAAAGAATTCTTTTTACCTCTTTACTTTCAATGTCGTTTAAAATGCAGGAAATTTGATCTCTTGGATTCTGCCCCGATACAATAACATTTCTAGAAGTATTTGATAAGTCAGGAGACAAACTAAAAAACTTGACTTTTGAATCTCCAACAAAAGCATTTTTAATAGCCAATGTTTCGTCAGAAAAAACTGGTCCTATGAACGTATCTACATTATCACCTTTACCTTTATTAGCTGCTTCTACAGCACCATTTGGAGTGCCTTTAGTATCATATATTTTAAATACTATGTCTTTAGGATTAGACACTAAACTGTATCTAAAAGTATTTAGAACTAACTTTCCAGCAGACCTTTTTTCACCTGTTAAAGGAAGTAAAAGTCCAATTAAATTATTAGATCGCCTTTTTTTTTTTTTATAGATTGATTTTCTTGTGTCTAGGAAGGCTAAATCATTTTTTTTTTCAATATTCTCCTGTCTTAAAGTTTCGCCTGACACACTTTGCTCTTCAATTAATTTTTCATTCAACGGTCTTTTATTTATAGAGTCTTGAATTTCAGTATCTTCAGAGATTTCTTTTATTTCTATTCTCTTTAAACTGCTTCTAATATCAGATTTTTCAGCTGGAGCCCCATTTTTAAAATCAGCCTTTTCCTTATATCTATTTTTTATAGGTTTATCTTCTTTTGAATTGCCTTGTTCTATGTTCTCATCAGATTTTTGTTTTTGTTTCTCGCTGTCATTTATTTTTTCTTTATAATTCTGGTCATTCAAGACCTGAAGATCTTCTTCAACGGTTTCATCATCAATTTTTTGATTATCTGGTTCAAAAAACTTTGTAAAAAAATCGAGAATTCTTTTTTCATCCTTAGGTTTGTCCTGCACAAGAAATTCGGTCCTTTCTTTTCTCAAGGTTCTATCAATTTTTTTATCATTAGATACAATTACTTGTTCTTTTATGGCATCACTTTTATCGCTATTTTCTATTTCAGATTTTTTTTCTTTTAATTCATCAGACTTAAAAAGGTCTGAAAAAAAATCTAAGATTCTTTTTTCATCCTTTATTTTTTGAGCTGAAGAAATATTTTCATATGGTTCTTCAATTGGATCTTCTTTTACAATAGACGGTTCAATCTCAATGAGGGAAGGTTTCTCAGAAATATCGTCATCAGACCTTTCTATTAAAGCTTCTTTTTCCGAAACTTTCTCTTTTTCTTCAATCCTTAAATCTTCATTTAATACAGATTTATTATTTTCACCTGTATTTGTTAATTGACAACTACTAAGAAAAGTCATTATAGCCAAAATAAAAATACTGTATTCTCTTAAAACTTTAAACATCATAGTATATAATAAAATCGTGTTTCGTATCGTAATTGTAAATCTTTTTATAGTCATATGTATATATAAAACTTCCTTTGGCAATGCAAATCAAGACAGGGTCTTAAATTTTTTACAAACTTTTGAAACTTTAAATGCCAAATTCATTCAAATTAATAATAACGGAGAAATTCTTTCTGGAAAAATTTTAATTTCACGTCCTGGAAAAACAAGAATAGAATATAATGAAATTCCATTATTACTTATAAGTGATGGTAAAAGGTTTGCTTCAATTAATAACAAAATAAAGTCTATAACTTTTTATAATCTTGCTGACATACCTGTAAGCCTTTTCCTATATAAAAATTTTGAAAAAAAAAATATTGAAATCATTGGACTATACGAAAAGGAAAATCAAATTAAAATTAGAATTCGTCATAGAAAAAGAAATGATGAAAGTTTTTTAGAAATAGTTTTTGAAAAAAACCCGTTCATTATGAAAAAATGGACAATCTTTCAAGACCCAACAAACAAAATAGAAGTCCTTCTGGATACTTTGATAATTAATGAGAAAAACTTCGTCTCAAGTTTTAACATCGACAAAGAAGACCCTCGGCCAAAAGTTTTTCGAAACAACTAATTTTTTATTAAAAAATATTTTTTTTCTTTAAGGACCAGAACTTTTGGTTTATTAGGGTTAATTTCAATTTTTTTTCTCAGTCTGTATATCAATGACTCCAGCGTATGCGTATCAAGTACTTTATTATGTCCCCAAACTTTTGATAATAACTCCTGCTTAGTCGATCCCATTGTATTTTCTGATAAAAATTTTAAAAGCCTCGCTTCTAATTCCGTAAGTCTTATTTTTTCATTGGTATTGTCAAAAATTAATTCATAATTTTTGAAATTAAATTGAAGGTTATTTAATTTTATTAAATTATTTAATTTTACATTTTTATCAAAAATTTTATAAATCTGATTTATAAATTCTTTAAAAATAATCGGTGGGGTTAATAGGCTGACATCTTCAATATCAATTTTTAGTTTTTTATCGTGTATTACAAAAATATTACAGTTTCTAACTGTTTGCTGTAAAAATTTTTTCAAATTAAGGAGTTTTTTTTTTGAATCAATTTCAATCAATAAAATTTTATTTGAAATTAATTTTTCTACTTTCTGTAAGTTATTAATTTTTTTGACCTCTATCTCTTCGTCTTTTAATAGAGTAATTAATTCTTCAATAAAATAATTTTTATTGAATATGGCTATAATCTTTTTTTTGTTTAACATATTCTTGAATGAATTTGTTTGTAAAAAAGTCTCATAGAAAAAACATAGCATATGTTTATCACGAAAAAAAAAAATTT
>MDTB01214696.1_pt1 | contig 12623 bp, 12 predicted proteins | sample 811161 | NCBI WGS metagenome assembly MDTB01 (sample SAMN05326650, study PRJNA326480) | marine metagenome | isolation source: seawater | place: Mediterranean Sea | collected 2009 | reverse complement strand
TTCTCGAGTCGCTCGCTGAACCTCGCCCTGGGTGAGAGACATCACGGGATCGCGGCTCGATTTCTGATTACACGCGTTCGTGAGTGCATTCAGGCTGAGTGGATATTGATCGGGCGTCGTCACCGCCTTTTCCATCAGGCAGCCAATAATGCGAGCATCCGTTGGCGAGAGTACGTCCATGGCAAATCTTGTCGACAGGTAGATGGGTATCTTAACGTGAAGGCACGACTCTTTTCCTTCTTAGGCGAAAAGGCTGGCGTGGGTATATAGGCCGATAGCGAGTGTTTTCTCTTTGCGTTGGTCTCCGACCTAGATGTGATATTTCAGGCGCTAATAGCGCCCACCTTGCGGCATGAAATGCAAATATAGGTCGTGCTCATCGTAATACCGTTTCATGCGCCGCTGAGCTTTGATTTGGCGTAGGTTGCTTTGGGTAAGCATGGGTATTGAGTCAGCGGAATTTACGAAATGCCCCCAAAAATACCCCAATTTTTGCTAAGAACGAGTGGGACACCACGAGACCAAATAGAATAACAACAGACACTTAGTAGCTGAAATGGAAGGAGAATAGGAATGTATAAGACGTAAAGAGGCAGCTGGATGGCGGGGAGAAAGGTAGGCTCTCCGTATTTTTGCTATTCATCAATGAAAAAAACTACATAGTTCGTCTACTATGTAGGCTTGCGCTCTTCCCGCTTTTGCAATTGATGAATTGGTTCAGAAGATAACGATGCTTGCAGTTACGGCGAAGAATTCGAAAGAGTCGGTTCCGCGGATTCTGCAATTGATCGCGATACTTTAGTTTGAGTGCGTGTAAAGGGTATGAGCCCCTCATTGGCCACGCCAGTTAGTGATTAAGTTGATAGGAGTCCAACTGAAGACTCTGAGAAAAGTCCTAATCTCGCAGCTTGTGGTTGATTTGAATTGCTGGTCCGATTCTCGACTCTGCACTTAGCGAGTTAGAAGTGCGTCATATGAGTGTCAGTGAATATAAGCTCACACGGAAACCTAGCGGTAGCAAGGTTATGGAAGATGGCGGAGAGGGAGGGATTCGAACCCTCGATGAGCTTTTAACCCATACTCCCTTAGCAGGGGAGCGCCTTCAGCCACTCGGCCACCTCTCCGGTGCTGCGCATTATAACCAAATCAACGATAGAGTCCGATTGGTTTGGCATTCCCAAAAGTGCCACAGGATCTCAATGCCAGGACTTCGAGGTGTCAGATGCATTGGAGTAGCGTCGATCAGGCAAACCCGGGTTCGGATCGGTTACCATCAGGGTTCCCAGGTTGGACAGGAGTGAACCCGTGCATGCTGACACGCTCTCCATAGAGGAAAAACAAACCCTCTACAGGGATGGATTCATCATCCTGAAACAGGCGGTCCCCCCGTCAGTTGTTGAGGAAGCCCAGGCGCGAATCAATGGTGGGGGACATGTGGTGGGCCGGCGCCATGAGAAAGGAACCTACCTCGGTGATGACCCTGCAATGACGGATCTGGTCAACAAGTCGGCAATTACGCCGATTCTTCACGAAGCACTTGACGACTTTGATCCGCCATCAGATTGCCAGGTTGCCATTTTACGCCCCGGCCAGCCGGGCGATTACTTCAACAATCTTGGGTACCGGGACCGCGATATGCCTTATAACGGAACCCAGTGCCACATGGATGGTTTGTGCACCATTGCGGCACCGCAGGAGGTACAGGCTGGTACACCCGACGAGATTTATCATCGGTATCTTACGAACGGTCCCAAGGGTGACATCGGTCGATCGGCGGATGTGGTAGGTCACAACACGGTACCGTTGTTTCAGGATCCGGCGATGACCCTGGGCATGGGTAGTTTCAACGCTTTTGTTTTTGTCTGTCTGAATGATCAGACCCGACCGGAGTGTGGGCAGACGTCCGTGCTTAAAGGCGCTCATCACGCTACCGAAGCGTTCTTTCAGCGGCAACGTGCATTAGGGGAGCATATCGGACCGGAAGGCCCTGGCTGGCCTCGAATGAACCACGACGTGCCGAACCGCTGTGGTCTGAACTATTTACCTGAACAGGTACGGAACCAGTTTACAGATGAAAGTAGCGCGACCACGCCGGATGGTGTTCGTTGGCCGGAACCCACACCGGCACTCATGGAACCCGGTGACGCATGCATTGCGATGTTTCATATTCCCCACTCGGGATCTCGAAACGAGAAGGGTACGGAAGACCGAAAAAATGTGATCTTTCGAATCCGCTGTAAGTCCCGTCAACCTGACAAAGTGATTACGGGGCGGCGTGACTATCCAGACCGGGGTGAAGGTGGCACATGGCTTGAGTACGAAGAGGGTAATAACCCCTGGGAACGTTCAAAGCACGCGCTCTGCCATCAGTGGGATGAGTGGCGCGGTATGCAGGACGTTGTCGCGAGCGAACGGGCCGATGCGTGAAATCGCGCCGATTGCACTGGTCTGATCTGACTAGCGCTATGTTGCAGTGACTTCAATGTCACCGAGACCATCCATCGTCAGTTGTGCGCGTTGACCTGCCAACAATGGCGTTGGCGGGATCATGCTGCCGGTGATCACGATATCTCCAGCTCGGATCGACAGTCCATGATTCGACAGGGCGTTTGCCAACCAGGCCGATGGTTTTACCGGGTGGCCGTTGACGTCAGCACCAGTGCCTCTACCGACCTCGCGGCCATCGATGCTCAGCGTGCAGACGGACTTGTCCAGCGATCGTGATGACCAGTCGGTGATGGGGGAGCCAGTGATGATTCCGGCATTCAATACGTTCATCGCAATGGATTGAAACAGCGACTTCTCGCCAAGAAATGGTCGGCGATCGACAATCTCGAACGCGAGCATGACGCTCTCTATGGCGGCGAAGACATCCTTATCCGTTAGCGTTTGATCCAGCGGCAGGTCCTGCGCAAAACGAATCGCGACCTCGCACTCCAGTTCAAGCGCTATATAGTCGCGGGTGTCGAGCACCGCGGGCGAAGGTCGAATATCGGATGCCAACACCCTGCCAAAGGCGGGTTCAGATGCGTTGATCTGCTTTTGCATCACCGGCGTTGTGTAGGCGATCTTGAAACCACCGAAAGGTTGGCCATTCGCACGTTTTTCCATAAATGAAGACTGCAAGGCGTATGCGCTGGCGAGATCTTCTGGCGGGTCATCCAACATGAAACGATACGGTGCTCGGGCATTAAAAGCGCTCAGCATCGCGGTTGCTGTGACGTCGAATCTGGTCAAGGCATCAAACCAGGTCGCGGCATCTGAAACGTTACCTGTGTTCAGTCAGACGATATCGCAAAAAGGGCGATCACCGCTGACCGTAACGCGGCGAAGAATTCTTGAGTGTGGAAAGTAGTCGCTCGCCGCGTAGTGCTGTAGCGCACGGTTGTCCCAGAAGGCGACGGAGCCTTCCTCCCACTGGAATCGGCAAATGTACTCCGGTCGATTGTGTTGTGTCAGCAACCTGGTGACGATGGCACTTGACTCATCTTCAGGAAGGGTGTCATCGGTCCGTGTGTCGTAGAGAGAATCGTGCCGAAGGAACCCACCGTGGATGTAGAGTGATGGCTTGCCCGTCTCCGGGTGCGTGCGACAAAGCGGGTGCTCAACGCCGAACGGAATATCCTGTTTGATCTGGTTGATCAAATCCTCCGGCAGTTGGCTACGATGGCCGCCACCCAAGAAGACACGATAATCGTTGATCCCGCGCAAATAAGGCAGACGTTCTTTCAACTCGGTGGGTAGACCCTGGTAACACGCATGTGAATCCGAGAACAACGTATCCCCGCCGTATGGCGGGACCTCAATACACTGGGCAATGGAACCGAGTGAAGGCTCCTCCATCCAGGTGACATCCGTATGCCAGCTATTTTCAGTGCCTGGTGAACGCTTGCCGTGTCGGATTTCCAGAATATAGGGATTGTCGCCGGGTGGTCCGAACGGGAAAGCATCGAGATCACCAAACAGTCGTCCAAAGGCGACCTGCTGGTCTTCGCTGAGGTGCTGATCCCTGAAACCAATGATTTTTCGTTCCAGTAAAGTATCTCGAATGAACTTCACCTGTTCTTGGGAGAGATCTTCCTTGAGGTCGATGTCATGAATGATGGTGCCAATGGTGGTGGCCAGGTGCTCAAACCGATATCCGAAGCTGTCAGCACGAGATTGCAGGTCGTCCGAGACGGGTTGGTTCCCCATCACTTCGTATTCAAGCGCGACCCCCAGGCCGGATCGGTTTCCGTCGTGGAACAGATCTTCACGGGCAGGTGGGGGAGATGCTTCTCTGACCTTTTTGACGGCGGCCAGACGGGCCTCGGTGAGTTTCTCAGCAGTCCGGATCGCGTGTTCGTTATAGTCGCGTTTCTCGGTAGTGCTACCAGCGGATGCGTTCATGATGAACCCCTCGGTTGCCTTGGTTCGGACATCATATAGCAGGTGTAAATGCCCTGTACAACGCGTAGTCACCTGAACTGACGTGCCTGAATTTGGTTGTGAAACGTTCGTACAGAGGAGTATGTTTCGCCTAATGACCTGACAGGGACGGGCAGCCATGTTGTTGTTTGTCACCGGTGCCAGCGGTTCTGGCAAGACAACTGTGATTCCCGGACTGAAGAAAAAGCTTCCGGCTTTTGCGATTCACGATTTCGATGAACGCGGGGTCCCGGATGACGCTGATTCGCGCTGGCGTCAGCGTGAGACCGAGTATTGGATCTCCCAGGCAATCGAGTATCAACACCAGGGGCGAGATACAGTGATCTGCGGTGGGGCGGTGTACGGTGAAATCCTGGCCTGCCCCTCGATTACACAGATCGACCACCTGGCTGTCTGCCTGATGGACTGTCCGGACAATGAACGGCTGCGTCGTATCCGCGGGCGTGGCGGAGAACCCACGATGGACATCCTGGCGTGGGCGGCCTGGTTACGCGTTCATGCTGAAGATCCCACGTGGTGTCCTGAAGTGATTACAGACAACAGCTATGACTCGATGCACTGGAAGCACTGGCGGTCCTGGGCCTCGGATGACCCCCGTTGGCAGCAGCCGGTCATCGAGACCGGGGGTAAGAAGAAAGTAGATCAGATCGTCGCGCTGGTTGCGAAGTGGATAGAACAGCAGGTCAAGCGGAGTGATCAGAACGCAACGCTCGTAACGCACCCGGATCAGGATGATATGTTGTCGGCAGACGACAGCTGACGTGATCTCCTGTCTCCGGACACTCGAAACCAAGCTCGGTCGCCACGAGCTGTAATCCGGCGGCGAGATCGAAGGCACCGGCATAGCCATACTGTCGATCACCTACGACAGGGTGACCGATAGTCGCGAGGTGTCGCCGTATCTGATGTTTCCGCCCTGTCGTGATTCGTACGCGAATGAGTGAGAGGTCCTGAGATGCGTCCAGGGGGACTGCCTCTGAGAAGGCTTCTTTGTCATCGATGGGCAGGTCAATACCCTGAGCTTCGTTGAGTCGGCCGTGGACGACTGCAAGGTACGCCTTGTGGACCCGTCTTGCTTCAAACTGACCTGCCAGGGTGGCTGCCGTTCGCCGATTGGAGGCAATGAGCATCAGACCACAGGTGAACTGGTCCAGGCGATGGACGAGATAGACCTCGCGTTGCGTCTTTAGTGAGACTTTTCTGGTCATCGCCAGGTGATCACAGAACCGGGATCCGGTGGTACGAACTCCGGATGGTTTGATCCAGACAGCCCATTGCTGTCCGTCCTGGTGTAGCTCTGGGTCCGGACCGTCCTGCGTCAACAGCTCGTTGTTGTAGTGAATGGACAGTTGGTCGCCTGCTTCGACCGGGCTATTGGCCCGGCGTATCCGGCTGGTGTGTTTGCCCTGGGTACGCCATACGGCCCCTTTGGCCATTGCGTCCTTAATTCTTGTTCGCGACAGGGCTGTTTCGGCCGCGAGCAAATCAATTGCTGTGCCCGGGGTGGCCACCGTCAGTGAACGTTCAAAATGATCTCGGTCTGCAGTCATCGTTGTCCCGGTCGAACGAGCGCGCATTAAATCCCTTTAAAGCGTGCAGGCATTAGCTTATGCGGCGATCGTCTTGACCGTACCGGCCTCCGTTTGTAGCGTACCGATTCCCGGGTTGGATTCTACGACGGGTCCTGCATTCGTCGATACCGCCTATCGGAATCCCTGCAACATTCGTGAACGGGTTCGAATTCACTGGATCGCTCCGGTTGTTGACGGTTTCAATACTAGAGAAATGAAAAAGAGAGGAAAGATGAAGGAATACCTGAAGTTCTATATCAATGGGGAGTGGGTGGATCCTGAAGTATCTCAGACACTCGATGTGATCAATCCGGCGACGGAAGAACCCTGCGCGACCATCAGCATGGGATCAGCAGCCGATGTTGATAAGGCCGTCGCGGCAGCCAGTGCGGCCTTCGACGGCTTTTCACGAACAACCCCTGCCGAAAGAGTTGAGTTGTTTGGTGCCATCCTTGCTGAGTATCAGAAACGATATAACGACATTGCTGAGGCGATCACCATGGAAATGGGGGCACCTGCGTGGCTGGCCACAGCAGCACAGGCGGCGACGGGGCAGGGACACTTTGCCACGGTCATGCAAGTCCTTCGCCAGTACGCGTTTGAAAAAAAGAAGGGTGCTTACGTCATTCGCAAGGAACCGGTGGGAGTTTGCGGACTGATCACACCCTGGAACTGGCCCATCAACCAGATTGCCACCAAAGTGGCACCGGCGCTGGCGGCAGGATGCACGATGGTTTTAAAGCCCAGTGAAGTGGCTCCTGTGAACGCCATGATTCTCGCTGAGATCCTGGATGCTGCGGGCGTACCTGCTGGTGTGTTCAATCTGGTCAATGGGGACGGTGCATCCGTGGGCGCAGCGATGTCATCACATCCAGACATATCAATGATGTCTTTTACGGGTTCGACCCGTGCAGGGATAGAAGTGGCTAAAGCGGCAGCGTCAGGCGTCAAAAGGGTGGCACAGGAGCTGGGTGGCAAGTCTGCAAACATCATTCTGGACGATGCGAACCTTGCGACCGCCGTGGCCGGTGGTGTGACCCAGTGTTTCCAGAATTCCGGCCAATCCTGCAACGCACCGACGCGTATGCTGGTCCCCGAAGCACAGCACAACGAGGCGCTGGACATTGCGCGTCAGGCCGCGGAAGGCGTTGTGGTTGGCGATCCGACGGCCGCGGGCACGAACCTCGGCCCCGTCGTTTCAGATGTGCAGTTTGATCGTATCCAGGCATTGATCGAAAAGGGGATTGATGAGGGAGCAACGCTGGTCGCCGGCGGAACTGGACGTCCAGTCGGGCTCAATGTTGGCTATTACGTGAAGCCCACGGTGTTCGGTAATGTGTCCAACGACATGATCATTGCACGAGAGGAGGTCTTCGGCCCGGTACTTTGTATTCTGCCCTACGGGAGTGAGGAAGAAGCCGTCGAGATTGCAAACGACAGCGACTATGGACTATCGGGTTATGTGCAGTCCAGCGACGTGTCGAGGGCAATGTCGGTCGCGTCTCAGATGCGTACCGGTAACGTACATATCAATGGATCCGGTCCTGACTTCAATGCGCCTTTTGGGGGATACAAGCAGTCCGGTAATGGTCGAGAATGGGGAGAGCTCGGGTTTGAGGAATTCCTGGAGACCAAAGCAGTGTTTGTGCCCCAGGTCTGATTAAGGTCACAATCAGTGTTTGTCAGATAGAGACAGAAATCGATGGACAAACTCTGTTCGGGTTATGGCCTGGTAGAGGGCCCCGTCTGGGACGAGGGCAGGAAGGCGCTGCTGTTCAGCGATGTGCTGAACGGTGGTGTTTATGCTGTGACACGCGATTGTGAGGTCAGTACGGTAATCGAACACCGCCGGGGTATCGGTGGCATGGTGCCGCACGCTTCAGGCGGCGTGGTGGTCAGCGGTCGTAACGTCTCGTGGAAACCGTTTGCCGGCGATGACGACACTGTTGCCACTATCCTGATGCTTGATCGTGATGAGGGCAATGGCAACGTTGGCTACAACGACCTGACGTCGGATCGTCAAGGACGTGTTTATGTAGGATCGCTGGGGTCGAGCCCGGTGTTCGAAGATGGACGTGAGCCGGCTTCGGGTGATCTCTACTTGATTGACCTGGATGGCAAGGCGCATGTCGTCATGCCGGACATTCGATTGACCAACGGGCTGGCCGTGTCTCCGGATGGACGGACCCTGTATCACTCGGATACAACCCCGAGTGTCGTGAACAGGTACACCGTGAACGAAGACGGAACCTTGTCTGACCGGGATGTATTTGTGACAACAGACAAGGGTGTACCTGATGGACTCTGCGTGTCCGAGGACGGCGCTGTCTGGGTGGCATTGGCAGGTGGAGGCGGTGGCGTTCAATCCTATGCGGCTGATGGTAGCCCACAGGCATTTATCAGTATCCCCCAACCCATGTGTACGAGCTGCTGTTTCGGCGGAGATGATCTTAAGGATCTCTACATCGTTTCCGGTTCTGATGGTGGTGATCTCAATGCTGGTGCCGTCTATGTCGAGACTTTAGAGACACCAGGATTGCCGGTACATCCTGCGAGGATCGCTCTGACCGGAACCGGGGTCTAGCATTGTCGCTGGTGCTCTGGTTGAACGGTCAGTTTTGTGACCCCGAGACCGCCTCGGTGTCTGTCTTTGATCGTGGTTTCATGTTTGGCGATGGGGTCTATGAGGTGATCCCGGTTCGTGCGGGCCAGCCGTTTCGCCTTGAAGCCCATCTGGTTCGTCTTGCCGCCAGTCTTGAGGCAACACGTATTCGCAGTACGCTGGCTCAGGATGCGTGGCATGCGCTGATCATGGATGCCCTCGCACGAAGTGGTGAGATTTACGGGCAAATCTATGTCCAGATCACACGCGGTGTTGCAGAACACCGCAGCCACGATGTCGAGGAAATGACGCCGACCGAGTTGGTGATGGTGCAACCTTCAACTCCACACACGCTGGAGCCACTGACTCTGACGGTCTGCGAAGACTATCGATGGCTCCGTGGGGACATCAAGAGTACGAGTCTGATTGCTGCGACGCTGCTGCGGGTCCAGGCGCGTGAGCGGGGTACGATGGATGCACTGATGCATCGTGGTGGGATTGTCACGGAGTGTACGTCATCAAATGTCTTTGCCGTGTTTGGCGACACAGTCGTCACGCCCCCGGCGAATCAACACATTCTCCACGGGATCACACGGTCTACCGTGCTGGGGCTGAGAGATTTGACGGTGACGCTCACTGAACGAACGTTGACGCTGGCGGAACTCATGAGTGCAGACGAGGTTTTCGTGACTAGTTCAAACCAGGGAGTACGGCCCGTCGCGAGTATCGATGACCGTGTGTTCAGGACAACCGCTCCTCGAACCCTGGAGATATCTGCTGCGCTTGAGGGCCAGATGACAGCTCAAACGTGAGCGTAGCGATCCATCTAGTCCTTCAGCCTTGAGTCAGGGAATCTCGTGTAGTGTCCCGAATTGATGGATTCGAAGAAGCGAGCCCTTTCACCGGGAGTTCACAACATGTTGGTTCTGATCGATTTCGTGTGCTGGTCGTGCTAGAGCTGACCATGACCGCTATGGAGGCCACGTCCCTGCGTTGTGGCAGTCGGTTGGTCTCTGTTGGGGACCATGTGGTTGAGGTCTTCAAACATTGCGGGATGCCCGTCTACGAGGAGCAGACCACCCTGGTTAAGACGGAACGGTAACGAGCACATCGATTCCACCGGGTCAGACTTCGTGAACGCGAGGTGTTGGTGCGCACGCTCACCTACAACTTTGGGCCGCGCCGTTTCATGCAGGAAATCCGTCTGGAAGATGGCGGCGTAAAACATATCAGACGTTTGGAATACGGGTTCAGGGTAGAACGATCCCGATTCCGATCGCCAAGCTGTTGGATCGACCAGCGAAGGTGGTCTAAAGTCTGCCGTCCCGAATGGGTGCCACTTTTCCTGCACCGTTCGGCGGGATCATTCAATAACGAGTCAGAGGTAGAGAATCTATGTTGGCACGAACCGACCTCTTGTCGCTCGAGCAGTACGCTGAGCAGAGAGAGTCTTTCAGGCAACAGGTCCTGGAACACAAAAAGAATCGCAAACTGCCGTTTGGCGATCACATCCTGCTTGTTTTTGAAGATCGGATGACGATCCAGTACCAGATTCAGGAGATGCTCAGGGTTGAGCGGGTCTTTGAGCCCGCCGCGATTCAGGAGGAGCTTGATGCCTACAATCCGCTGATTCCTGATGGCGACAATTTCAAGGGCACATTGTTTATCCAGTATCCGGATGAGAATGAGCGACGGATTCGTTTGCAGGAATTGAGGGGCGTCGAAGATCAGGTCTGGTTGCAGGTTGGTGATCATGATCGATGTATGCCGATTGCAGACGAGGATATTGAGCGGGAGAATGACGACAAGACATCGTCAGTTCACTTTCTTCGCTATCAGATGAGTGGTGAAGAAATTTCCGCACTAAAACAAGGCGCGGGGCTCACGGCCGGTGTCAGCCATGCGGCCTACCCGGTGGACGGCGTCACTGTACCAACTGCGATCCTGGGAGCGCTCGTCGCCGACCTGCACTGACCGTTCAGCGGGTTTCGTTCAACCTGCGTCGGAATACCTGAAGACGTCCTGAAAACATCCATGAAATAGTGGACAATATTGCGCCCTCCCAATTGAGGTTCCTTTTTGAGTAGTCAAACGTCGGCGCGTTCGCCGTCGTCAGCGACCCTGTATCGGTCGGGGATGTTCCAGTCCCTGGCCATCCGTGATTTCCGTTTTCTTTGGATGGGTAGTGTTTGCGCATCATTTGCGATGCAGATGCAGATCGTCGCCCGTGGCTGGCTGATTTATGACATGACGAGTTCACCCATGGCGCTGACGTGGGTGATGCTGTCGTTCATGTTGCCATCGTTCCTGTTCTCTCTGGGTGGTGGGGTGATCGCGGACCGGAGCCGGAAAAAGGCGATCATGATTATCTCCCAGAGCCTGAACGCGATTGCCACCGTGCTGCTGGCATGGATTGTGGTGACCGATCAGGTGACGTTCTGGCACTTTATCTACTTTGGTTTGTTCAACGGTACGGTTCTTGCGATCAGTATGCCTGCGCGCAGTTCCGTCACGCCCGAGATCGTTGGGGACAAAAATCTGGTCAACGCCATGGCGCTTCAGAGTGCGACGTTCAATCTGGCCAGAATACTGGGGCCGGTCCTGGCAGGCATTGTGATAGCGATCTTTGCAGCGGGTGACACCACGTCCACCTTTGGTGTCGGCGTCGTGTTTTTTGTTATCGCGGCACTGTATGCGATATCGGTCCTGGCTACGGCACTGTTGCGCTATCAGGGTAAACCTCAGCGGCTAGTGGAATCGACGCCGATGGAAGACATTCGCGAAGGTTTCCGCTACATGCGCGATGAGAAGATTGTGCTGGGCTTGCTGATTATGGGGCTGGTGCCCATGACCTTCGGTTTTTCTGCATCCTTTCTCCTGCCTGCATTCAATCAGGACATCATCGGTGGAGGCCCGGATGATCTTGGCTATCTGATGATGGGCATGGGTGTGGGTGCGCTGGGTGGTTCCCTGATGCTGGCTCGTGCCGGTGATTTTGGTCGCAAGGGCCGGGTGATGTTTCTCGCTTCGTTTGCATGGGCGTTTGCGATGTTTGGTTTCGCATTCTCGGGGTCATTGATGACCGCGATGGTGATGGGCGCGCTCGTAGGGCTTTTCAGTTCTGTGTTCGGTTCGCTCAATATGACGGTCGTACAGCTCGCGGTGCGTGCCGAGATCAGAGGCCGGGTGATGAGCATCATGATGATGACCCACGGGTTGATGCCGCTGGGTACGCTGCCGGTGAGTGCACTTGCGGAATACGTGGGGATTGAAGTGGCGTTAATGTTCGCAGCCGTAATGTTGCTGCTATCGATGCTTCTGCTGGGTTTCTGGATTCCGGAGCTGCAGAGAATCGACAAGGGACACGGTTCCCACGTCAGTAACGTCTGACCTCTCTTGGGCACGGCGCTAGCCCTGTTGCATCACTTCTTCCTGATCCTTGGGTACGTAGAAATACGAACCAGGTCGAAAATCGTAGCCGAGATCTCCCAGTAACCGTCGTTGACGCGGCGTCACCTGATGTTCCAGTGATGGCACGTGGTGGTGGTCGTACGAGCGGACCCACAACTGACAGTAGTTGTAGAGCAGGATGCGACGACTGTTGTTTGATTCGTTGCGCGCTGGTCCATGCCAGAGCGCGTGCGGGAAGAGGTAGACATCACCGGCGTTGCCCATGAGTTGGGTCGCGCCAGTCGAGTATGGCGTCATCGTGCGTATCTTGTGGTCGGGAATCTGACGATAATGGCTGCCTGGATATACGGTCAGATTTCCGCTGTTCTCTTCGGTGACGTCTGTAAGCAGGTACATCGCTTTCATGGCGATGGGCGGACAGTTCTCCGTGGGTCGAATCATCCGTAATGACTCGCCGCCATCAGTGTGGGTATACCCGGGAAAGTTGTCCGAGGGTCGCCGAACGATCGCTTGTGTCATCGACAGTAGCATGTTGGGTCCCATGATTTCGAGAACGTAGTCGAAGACCGGCCTGGCATCGATGAGATCGACAAATGCCTGGTGGTAGGACA
>MDTB01159631.1_pt1 | contig 12623 bp, 11 predicted proteins | sample 811161 | NCBI WGS metagenome assembly MDTB01 (sample SAMN05326650, study PRJNA326480) | marine metagenome | isolation source: seawater | place: Mediterranean Sea | collected 2009 | reverse complement strand
CGTCATAAAGTAAATGTTTTACTTTTTCATCAAATATCTGCCACGCAAAATGTCCAGGTTGTTCTAAAACCCGAGCTCCATATTGAGCATAAGTGTAATTTCTAAAATTTTTACCCTCATCTAAAAACCTTTTACCATTTGCATTAATCATAATTCCTAAAAAATAGCATATCTTTCTATAATTTTTCCTTTCACTTGGTTTTAAATCTAATCCACCATAATTTTTCATATGTAAATCCATGGGAGTAGCATGACAGCCATCATATAAACCATGTTTAGCTGCACCAATCTCTAGGGCCATCTTTAAGCCATCTCCAGTATTATGTGGAGTCCCTCTTACTTTGGCCTTTAGCCAGTTACTCCCTATGTAGGATTTTCGAAGTTCGTCATTTGCCTCGAACCCTCCTGATGCTAAAATAACTGCGTCAGCAATTACTTTTTCTTCATTTACATAAACACCCTTCACCTCTCCAGCTTCAAAAAAAAGATTTGTTACAGGGCTTTGATAAAAAATTTTTCCACCTAATGCTAAAAATGCTGCTAATTCTTGGTCAAATAAACCTACACCTTCGTTTTGTGATGCAAGTGTTAAGCCTCCCCAAAAAATATGCTTGCCATTTTTCAAAAAGCTTTGCCTTGAATAAATGGGCTCAAATTTAACATTGTGAGAGGAAAGCCACTTTATAGTCTCTAATGATTTAGAAACCAAAATATTTTGCTCACGACTTAGTGGCCTACCATCATTAAAGTTTAACAAGTCTTTTTTAAATTTTTCTTTGGTGTAAGAACCAAAATCTGTATCATTAAGCCTTTCATCATTAGGGTTTTTTAAAAGATCCATTAACTGGTTACTGTTATCATAGGCAAATCGCATTGCACCAGCTGTATACTTGGTGTTTCCACCAGCCATTTTTTTATCTGCTTTTTCATAAACAGATACATCTGCACCCTTTTCTAATGCAGCAATACCTGCACATAAAGCAGCATTTCCAGAACCAACTATTATTATTTTTTTGTACATGTTTAACTTTCAATTACTAATTTTTGTATGTAGATGTTATAATAAATAAAATATTAGAAGAATGAACTTGTTATCATAAAATTAATTATAATTATGATATATTTATATTTTTTTGTATCAAAATATAAGAAAATACAGAAAAGTCTATTATCATATTAAATTTTTAAAGAGATCATATGCGTATTTTGATAACTGGAGGAACAGGATATATTGGCAGTCATGTTGCTATAGACATTTTAAAAAACCAACATGATCTTTGTATTATAGATAATTTAAGTAATAGTAAAATTAACACGATAAAAAAAATTAAATCAATCACCAATAAACTTCCTGAATTTTATAAATGTAGTATTAATGACAAAAAATCGTTAAATATGATTTTTAGTCAATTTAAACCAGAAGTAGTCATGCATTTTGCTGGTTTAAAATCTGTCAATGAATCAATGATATTCCCAATGAAATATTATGAAAACAACGTCTTGGGCACTATTAATCTCTTAAACATAATGGAAAGAAATAATTGTAATAATATAATTTTTTCTTCATCAGCAACTGTGTATGGTTTACCCAATTATTCTCCATGCGACGAAGCACACATAATATCTCCTATAAATCCTTATGGAAAATCTAAATACTTTATTGAAGAAATAATCAAAGATTGGGTAGTTTCAGGTAATAGAAAATCTATAATTTTACGTTATTTTAATCCAGTTGGTGCTCATAAATCAGGTCTTATTGGAGAATTGCCAAATGGTACTCCAAACAACTTGTTTCCATTTATAACGGGTGTCATTAGTGAAAGTTATGAATATCTGTCAGTATATGGAGATGATTATAAGACAAGAGATGGAACAGGAGTTAGAGATTACATACACGTCGCAGACATAGCTGAAGCTCATGTTAAATCATTAAATTTATTGAATGAAGAAATGAAGAGTGAAATAATTAATTTAGGCACTGGTAAAGGTTTCTCAGTTTTAGAAATAATTAACCAATTTGAGACATTAATTAAAAGAAAATTACCTTATAAGTTTAAACCAAAGCGTTCAGGGGATGCTCCTGAACTTATTGCCAATAATCAAAAAGCTAAACAACTTCTTAATTGGGAAATAAAAAATAATTTGGAAGAGATTTGTAAAGACACTCTGAGATGGTTATATTATTATAGAGGGATAAAATAAATCGTGAAGAAAGCACTTATAACAGGAATCACTGGACAAGATGGATCGTATTTGGCTGAATTACTTTTAGATAAAGGTTATGAGGTCCATGGAATAAAAAGAAGATCATCATCATTAAATAGTGAAAGAATTGACCATATTTATCAAAGTCCGCAAACAAAAAAGCCTAGTTTTATTTTACACTACGGTGATTTAACTGATAGTTCTAATATTTTTAATATAATCCATGAAATAAAGCCTGATGAAATCTATAATTTAGGTGCACAATCTCATGTTGGTACTTCTTTTGAACTTGCTGAATACACATCAAATGTAAATGCTCTTGGAACATTGAGAATTTTAGAGGCCATTAAAGGGAATAACTTAACAAACAAAACAAAATTTTACCAAGCCTCTACCTCAGAACTGTTTGGGATAAATGATGGTAAACCTCAAAATGAACAAACTCCATTTTACCCACGAAGTCCTTACGCAGTTGCTAAACTTTTTTCTTATTGGATTACTATAAATTATAGAGAGGCATATGATATATTTGCTTGTAATGGTATTTTATTTAATCATGAATCTAGTAGAAGAGGTGAAACATTTGTATCTAAAAAAATTACCTCAACATTAACAAAAATAGTATGTGGCCTAGAAAAAACTTTATATCTAGGTAACTTGAATTCTCTAAGGGACTGGGGTCACGCTAAAGATTATGTAGAAATGCAATGGCTTATGCTTCAACAGGAGAACCCAGAAGATTATGTGATAGCATCTGGGCAACAAACAACGGTGAGGAAGTTTGTTGAAATGACTGCTAATTTTCTTGGAATTGAAATCAAATGGAAAGGAACTGACCTTGACGAAGTTGGTGTAGTTGCATCACTGAAGAATGAATATAACGATGTTTTGAAAATTGGTGACCCTATTATTAAGATTGATAAAAAGTATTTTAGACCCACTGAAGTTAATTCATTATTGGGAGATGCAGAAAAAGCAAGACAAAAACTTAATTGGCAGCCATCTATTTCTCTTGAGAAACTGATCAGTGAAATGACCAGTCATGATTTAAAAAAATCAAAAAATATGAAACTAATAAATAATTTGAATCAATAAACAATGGATTTGAATTTAAATATAAAAAGTTGTTATGTTGCTGGACATAAAGGAATGGTAGGCAGTGCCATTGTGAGACTGTTAAAAAAAAAATACCCTTTGATTAAAATTATAACTTGTTCAAAAAACGAATTAGATCTTACAAATCAAAAGGATGTTAATGAATTTTTAAGAACTAAAAAACCACAATTAGTTTTCATTGCTGCCGCGAAAGTTGGTGGTATATATAAAAACATGACTTACCCAGCTGAATTTTTATATGAAAATGTGATGATACAAAACAATCTTATTCATGGCTGCTTTAAAAACAAAATTGAAAGAGTAATATTTTTAGGAAGTTCTTGTATTTATCCTAAAAATAGTAATCAACCCATGAAAGAGAGTGACTTACTAGGTGGGCGTTTAGAGGAAACAAATGAAGCTTATGCAATTGCAAAAATTACTGGTATTAAATTATGTCATTTTTACAATGTTCAATATAATACAGATTATATGTCTTTGATGCCCACAAATTTATATGGCCAAGGTGACAATTATCATCCAACTGAAAGCCATGTAATTCCTGCTCTAATAAGAAGATTTCACAAAGCAAAAATTAATAATGATCCTATAACAACGGTGTGGGGTAGTGGAGAAGCCCTTAGAGAATTTTTATACGTTGATGATTTAGCAGAGGCATGTTTATTAATAGCATTTAATAATAATAAAGATCAAAAACAACTTTTTTTAGATAGTAGTTCATTTATCAATGTTGGTTTTGGAAAGGACATTTCCATTAAAGAATTAGCTTTTAAAATAAGTAATGTAGTAGATTATCGTGGCAAAATTGTTTTTGATCCAACAAAACCAGATGGAACACCAAGAAAATTATTAGATTCTTCTCGCATTAATTCTCTTGGTTGGAAACCTAAAATTTCCTTAGAAGAAGGTCTCAAAAAAACATATCAGCTATTCAAAGAAGAAATTTAATAAAATGAAGTCAAATATATTTGGCTCCTTAATTTGGTTAATTTTTATTTTACTTTCTATATCAACTCACATGATCATCAAATCATTAACTGGTGATGTTGATTTTATTGTCATATTATTATCTCGGTTTGTTTATTCATTGCCTCTTCTATTTATAATAGCATATTTATCAAGAAAAATGTTTTTTCTGAAAATAAATAATTGGAAAAATATTTTTTTACGATCTTTCTTTGGCTTCGTTACTATGGTAATGGTATTTTCATCCCTACAACTTATCCCAATTGGGCTAACTACTGCTTTAGCTCAGAGTTCAGCAATATATGTTACAATATTGTCTCCTTTTTTTTTAGGAGAAAAAATTGGCTATATTAGATGGATTGCAGTAATTACAGGTTTATTAGGAGTATTTTTAATGATTGATCCAATAAGCATAATTCAGCAAACCACAGATTTATCTAGTTTAGGAATTTGCCTTGGTTTTGGAAGTGCTTTAACACATGCAGTATTATCTGTAATTTTAAGAAAAATTGGAAAGACAGAGCATCCGGCGACAACTGCCTTAATGCATAACCTTATTACATCTCTAATAATAACTTTTAGCATTATACTTTTTGGTACCAAATTTTATGGAATATCTGGAAAAATTGGAATAGAAGTTTTTTATGATCTTAACAATTTTATTTATATTCTAATATTTCTAGGGTTTCTAGGTTCTTTTGTGCAATATCTAATGGCTCAGAGCTATAAACATGCTGAAGCTACCATTTTGGTAACATTAAGATATTTAGCAATTCCACTTGCAGTAATTTTAGGATACATAATCTGGGATGAAATTCCCTCTATTAATCAATTGATCGGTGGAATTGTGGTTATAATATCATGCTTATTAATTACATATAGAGAGTTCAAAAAAAGTAATTAACTTAGTTTCCCCCATTGTTTTTGGACCAATTAATTGGATCATTTAAAAAATTTTCGACAGTATTCAATGTTTTTGAGTCGAATTTACTAGCTTTTTTAGCATAATTTAACATATCCCACCATGTTACTAAATAGTGTAGAGTTAAATCTTTGTTTTTTAGTGCTGTTATAGTATTTTTAAAAATATCATAGTAAAATATCACAAAAGTATGTTTGACTTCGGCTCCAGCATCTCTTATAGCTTCAGCAAAACTAAGTTTACTTCCTCCGTCTGTTGTTAAATCCTCCACAAGCAAAATTCTTTGACCCTGTTTTATTTCACCTTCTATTCTGGCATCTCTTCCAAAGCCTTTAGATTTTTTTCTTATATATTGCATTGGTAAATTTAAACGTTCTGCAATAAATGCTGCAAACGGAATACCAGCAGTTTCTCCACCTGCTACTGCGTCGAACTGTTCAAAACCAATTTCTTGGGCAAGTTTTGCAGCCCCAAAATCCATTAACGTTGATCTTACTCTTGGAAATGATATTATTTTTCTACAATCAATATAAACAGGGCTAGCTTTTCCAGAAGTAAAAATAAAAGGTTTGTCTGACATAAAAAGCACAGCCTCAATTTCAAACAGCATTTTTGCAGTTAGCTCCGCAACTAAATCATTTTTTGTAAAAGTTAATGAATACATTTAACACCCCAAATTAAGTTAATATCCCAATGCAAGACCATCCTTACGCCAATCACTTGCACCTATTAAAACATCCATTTCTTCATCTATTAAAATCATTTGACCGCCACCTATAGGAGGTGCTGGGAAATTAATTTTGTGCCCTTTTAATTTTAATTCATTTATTAAATTTAAGTCAAAATCATTTTCAATATCTAACACATTATTATTTGGGAAAATTCGGGAATGATTTAGAGCAAGTTGTGGATTTAACCCAAAATCAATCATTAGAGATAACACATAGGCATGACCAGCTGCTTGATATTGACCACCCATTACACCAAATGAGCCAACTAGCTTATCATTTTTTGTAATCATAGCAGGAATTATAGTATGTAAAGGTCTTTTATTTGGATTTAACTCATTAGGGTGACCCTCAATGGTATTAAACCCTCTCCCTCTACAATGAAAAAGAACTCCACTTTTAGGAGCGGTAATACCACTTCCAAAGGCATCAAAAAGTGAGTTTATAAATGAAATTGTCATGCCATTTTTATCTCTCACAGTAAGGTAAATTGTATCAGGATGATCTGGGAAATCACTTAAACTAAAAATCTTTGCTTTATTCATATCAATGGTAGACGCGTAGTAATCCAACAAATTTGAGTTTAGGAAATAATCAATAGATAATTTGTTTAGTTCTGGATCTGCAAGATACTCATCTCTTAGTAAATACCCTATTTTTGTTGCCTCACAAAAAACGTGTGTGTAGTCAGTTTTAGACATATTTCTTAAATCAAACTTTTCAAGAATTGATAAAATAATTAAGGTAACCAAACCCTGTCCATTAGGCGGACATTCGTGAATACGAAAACCTCTATAATCTGAGTAAATTGGCTTTATCCATTCTGCGGTCGTGTTTTCAAAATCATTTAAAGTATGATTTCCACCAATTGATACAAGTTTTTTGAACATGTCATTAGCAACCCACCCGTGATAAAAACCATCATGACCTTCTTGAGCAATTGTATGAAAAGTTTCTGATAAGTTTTTATTTTTGAAATTATCCATGAACTTGAATGCTTTTCCATCCTTAAGGAAAATCTTAGATGTATCAGAATCTAAAGATAATTTTTGAATATTTTTTGACCAATCAAGTGATACTCTTTCATGAACTTTTATGCCTTGATTTGAAAAGTTAATGGCTGGAATGAAAAGTTCTTTCCAGGGCATATGACCATGTTCTTTATGCAGCAAACTCCATGCAGCAACAGCCCCTGGTATTGTAATAGCATCTGGCATTTCTGGAGTAATCACTGAGATTTGATTTTTACGAAGAATACTTGCCTTAGCATTTGAAGAAGATTTACCAGATCCATTAAGAGCTTTAATATTTGTACTACCATCTGGAGACAGCATCACGAAACAGTCACCGCCAACTCCTGTCATATGTGGTTCAGCAACGCAAAGAACAGAATTCATAGCAATTGCAGCATCAACAGCGTTGCCTCCATTTTTTAATATATCAATGCCCACCGATGAAGCAACAGGATGAGAGCAAGCCAACATAGCATTTGAGCTAAGAACATTTGACCTTCCTGGCTTACCAAAATCTCTTTTATCAAAATGATTAAAGATACTCGTCAAAAAATTTTACTCCAATATTAATACTTATTTCTGGTGATTAAAAAAAAAATTAATCGTTATAACAATAACTTTTTAATATTCTTAGCAGCCTGTCTTATTCTTTGTTCATTTTCGACCAAGCCAACTCTTACATAGCCTTCTCCATATTCGCCAAAGGCTAAGCCAGGGGCAACTGCAACTTCAGCTTTTAGCATTAATTCTTTAGCAAATTCCAAAGAGCTCTTAGTCTTATATTTTTCTGGAAGAGGAGCCCATGCAAACATACTTGCTTGTGGTTTTGGAATATGCCAACCTGATCTTGCCATTGATGCTATTAAAACATCTCTTCTTCTTTGATATGTATTTCTAATCTCTTCAACACAATCTTGAGGTCCATTTAACGCTGCAGCTGAAGCTACCTGTACAGGAGTAAACGCTCCATAATCTAGATAGGATTTAATTCTAGTTAAAGCATGTATTAATTTAGGATTACCTACTGCGAAGCCAATTCTCCAACCAGCCATAGCATAGGTTTTAGACATTGATGTAAATTCAACAGCAATTTCTTTTGCCCGAGACACCTCTAAAATTGAAGGTGGCTTAAAATTATCATAAAAAATTTCTGCATAGGCTAAATCTGATAAAATATAAACATTATACTTAAGAGCAATTTTTACCAATTCTTTATAAAATTCTAAATTTACAACTTGGGCTGTTGGATTTGATGGAAAGGAGACTATTAAGGCAACTGGGGTAGGAACACTATCTTTAATAGAGTTTTCTAGTCTTTCGAGATAAAGATCTGGGTTAAATATACCATGATCCATTGCAGGCAAATGTCTTAGGGAGGCACCAGCAATTATAAACCCATACGGATGTATCGGATAAGACGGATTTGGAGACAGTATAATATCTCCTGGTGATGTTATTGCTTGCGCTAAATTTGCTAATCCTTCTTTTGAACCCAATGTTACAATAACCTCATTTTCCGGGTCTAAATCTACATTAAAACGTCTTTTATAATATGCTACCTGTGCTTTTCTTAACCCTGGAATACCTTTACTGGATGAATATCTTCCCGTGCCAGGTTTTTCAACTGTCTCTTTTAATTTTTCTCTTATATGTATAGGTGTTGGCATGTCAGGATTACCCATACCAAAATCTATTATATCTTTTCCCTTAGCTCTCAACTCAGCTTTTAACCTGTTCACTTCTGAAAAAACATAAGGTGGTAATCTTTTTATTCTATTAAATTCATCACTCATAATTCAATCCAATAAGTACTTCTATTTTAAATAAACCTTTTCCCAAAAAAAATTTAGGTTAAAATTGAATTTATATTATAAGCTCTAATATGTTTGTTTTAAGGTATCAATGCGTTTTTTTATAAAAACTTCTTTTTTTCTTTTAGGTATATCAGTTATTGGCTTAATGTTATGGTTTGGCATGCCCAATATAAAAAAAGCTTTTAAGCCTATAGAAATGATTTCTGTTACTATAACTTTGATTAATAAGTGCTCAGTAGGTGATGATAGTTTTATTGTGACAGTTCCCGGAACAAACATAGAAGTACCTTTTAAAAAAGGTGTGGCAAGAATGAAATTAAGATCTGACAGGAAAGTGCAGCTCAAGTCGAATCCTAAATATGAAGCTGTGCGTTATACAGGTATACATGTTCCAGTTGAACCTAAAATTGTTTTAGAAGCTGACTGCTCTACATCACCTAGGTTGAAAGGAATATTTGGATCTATGAAAGATCAATTTAAAAAATAAGGAATTCAAAATGAAAAATGTTTATGTAAAATTACCTGATGACCCATTAGCAGGAATTACAATAAGAGAATTTGGGGAAAGGTTTAGGAGTAACGCTTTTTCCTGCACAGAAATTACATTAGCCTATCTTAAAAGAATTGAAGTTTTAGATAAAAAATTGAAAGCTTTTGTTTTCATTAACAAAAATACAACGATTAAAGAGGCTGAAAAAATTGATCGGTTATTTAAGACAGGAAATGATTTAGGGCCTTTGATGGGTGTTCCAGTTGCTATCAAGGATATATGTGCAGTTGAAGGTATGCCTACTTCAAATGGCTCTATAATTAAATCAGAAGATTTAACAGGCCCAGAAGGGAGCTTAATAAAAAAACTAAAAGCTTTAGGATGTGTAATCTTAGGAAAAACTCATACAGTAGAGTTTGCTCTTGGGGCAACTGGTATTAACCTATCAAAAGGTACTCCTTTAAACCCTAATAACCTTGAAGAACATTTCATCCCAGGAGGGTCAAGCAGCGGTTCAGCTGTGGCAGTAGCATCAGGTATGGCTCCTTTTGCTATTGGTACTGATACCGGAGGGTCTGTAAGGATTCCAGCTTCATTTTGTGGTATAGTAGGTTTGAAAACAACAAAGAACTCTTGGCCAACAGATGGCATATTTCCCTTATCACCTACTTTAGACACACCTGGACCATTATGTAGATCTACTGACGATGCCAAAGTTATTTTTGAAACAGTAACTGAAACATTATCTAACACAGAAGAGAAAGTTAATATCTCTAAATTAAAAATAGGAAAATTGTCATCTCCTTTTACTAATGAATTAGATTCCGAAGTAATGAATGCATATGAAAATGTTTCTCAGAGACTTATAGATAAAGGTGCTCAGGTTCAAGAAATTAACATGCCAGAAGCTGATGAAAGAATAAATTTATTTCCAAAAATTGTAGGTTCAGAAATTATTAGCAGTTTTGGAGAAAGCAGGTTTTTGAAAAATGTTGACAAAATGGATCCAATTACTGGCTCAAGAGCAAAAATTGGTCTTAATACAAAAGGGTTTGAATATATCTTAGCAAAAAATAGATTAAAGGAATTAAATTTTATTTCAAAAAAATATTTTAAACAAAATGATGTTTTAATATCTCCTACGACAATTATGAGAGCAATTAAGTATAAGGACGCATTACCTGGAGGAATTCATCACGAAAGAAGTTTGTTGGCATCTGCAAATACTCAACCAGTAAATTTAATGGGATTATGTGCCATTTCAATTCCTATTCAACAATATTGTACAGACTTCAAAACGAAAAATTGCTTACCTGTAGGGTTACAAATTATATGCCCCCCCAAAAAAGAAATGAAATTATTAGATATAACTTTAGAAATTGAAAAGTGTATTAATGGCTAGTATCAAAAGATTTTATAAATTGTGAAATATTTGAATAAAATAAATATATATTTTCTTTTATTTTTTCATCCGTCCAATCCCACCACTTTATCCTCAACATTGAATTTATTTCTTGATTAGTAAATCTAAACCTTATTCTTTGAGCTGGCACACCGCCAACTATCTCATATGGGTCAACATTTTTTGTCACAACAGATCCAGCAGCAATAATCGCCCCATCACCGATTGTAATACCTGACATGAGCATTGATCTGGTACCAACCCATACGTCATTACCAATACAAACACTACCGTTTGTTACTGCATCTCGGTTAGGCCATGGTGTTTCTTGCAAAAGTAATGTTTTAAATGGAAAAGTTGATGGTAAATTAGTTGGATGATCTGAATTTAAGAAAATTTTTACCTCTGGTGCAAAAGAACAAAACTTACCAATTTTAATTGGACAAGAAATGTCTAAGCCAACGAACGAATTTCTTTCTAACCCATAAGTATGTTTACCTATACTCAAATAATCCTTATGTTTTAAAATCCAGCTTTTTTTTCTAAACATCTTTATTAGCCAACATATATTCTATTATTTCAATTGTGTTGAATTTAGTTTTAAATTTTAATGTCTCTTTGAGCTTTGTATTATCAGAAATCATATAGTTAAATTTATTAGTATTATTAATGTTTTTATCATAAATAATTTGCCCTGATCCAAAAATATTTCTTAAAACGTGTGCTAATTTTAACGGAGAAATTTCTTTTGAATTTCCAATATTTAAAATGCCTGAGAAATTTATTTTTAATAGTTTTTTAATTATAATTGAAACATCTCGAACATCAATAATATCAATTATGTCATGCGGTCTTTTAAGAATTACTGGATGATTCCTTTTAAAGTTATCAATCATATAGGATAATAACTTTTCTTTCTTTTCATTTAAGCCAACAACGAAGTAATTACGTAGAATTACCCATTTTTTTTCATCATAATTTTCTTGCAAGTAAATAGAAACATTATTTTTTTCAACTCCATAGGTTGAAATTGGATTGCAAGGGCTACCTTCATTAGGTTTAATTTTATTTTCATAAATACCATATTCTTCGCATGTACTCATAAATATAAATTTTGCCCCACCATATGAATAAAACTCTTTAATAAACTCAATAGTTCTTGCTGACCATTTTTTATTTTTTTTACTGCTATAAAACAAACTAGGTGTAGTTTCCCATGCAAGGTGAATAACAACTTCTGGTTTTATTTTTTTTAAAATATTTGTAACAAATTGCTTGTCGAAGAAACTACCTTTAAAATCAACCTTCGATAATTTGTTGGATCTTGATAAAGTATAAATATTTAAGTCTAATTCACTTAATTCTGGTAATAAAAATTTGCCAATGAAACCATTTGACCCTGTAACTAAAACAGTTTTCATATTTCACTTAAGCTAGGAAGATTTTTATCCCTAAGAGACATTTTTGATGGAGATGCAGGCCATTTTATACCTATAAAAGAATCATTCCAATTTATTCCACTACTGTTTTGACTGTTAAAATACTCGTCCATAATGTAAATGATATGAGTGTTTGGTGTAAGAGTTAAATACCCATGAGCAAACCCTTTGGGAACATAAATCACATTTTGTTTTTTTTCACTAAGTTCTATTGCAAACCATTTTCTGTAACTTTCAGAGTTTTTTCTAATATCAACAACAACATCCCAAATTGAACCTCTTAAACAAGAAACAATTTTTTGTTCAGAATTTGGATGTAATTGAAAATGCATTCCTCTTAATGTATGTTTTTCAAAATTGGTTACAAAGCTTACTTGCTTTGGCTTAAAAACTATACCTAAACTACTGAGTTTTTTCCTACAAAAAAACCTAGAAAATGCTCCCCTATCATCTTCAATGGATTCCAAATCAAAATGATAAACATCTGAAAAAAAAGTTTTATTAATTTTCATGATAATTACTACTACT
>MDTB01152472.1_pt1 | contig 12623 bp, 9 predicted proteins | sample 811161 | NCBI WGS metagenome assembly MDTB01 (sample SAMN05326650, study PRJNA326480) | marine metagenome | isolation source: seawater | place: Mediterranean Sea | collected 2009 | reverse complement strand
TTTAGGAATCGTCAATTCAGTAATAAATTTATCAGGCCAAGCCCAGTAGGGTTGAAAGTTTGCCACAGCGTCCAACTCGCGGAGCCTCGGGATATCGTCCGGATCAAAGAGTTGAATGTGAGACAAATGATGCCGACTATCTCTTATGCCATTCATTGCCCGAGCCTTAGCAAGAGAATCAAGCGATTGACGAATAGCTCGATCGCCAATGGCATGAAAATGTATTTGAAATCGCAAATCATCCAGACGAGCGATAATTTCATCCAGCATCGAGGGCTCTATAAGCAAACTTCCTCGATGAGCATCATTACGATCTAGGTAGGGTTCTAGAAGTGCTGCGGTGTGAACCTCTAAAACGCCATCCAGCCAGATTTTTACCGAAGGTGCAGAGAATCTCCGAGTCTTAAATTTCTCTCGAGCATCAATTATCCTATCCAGCTGCTCTAAACCCAAATCGGTGTTCCATACAAGGGCTCCAATCACTCGGAGAGTTAAATCACCAGCTTGATCCATAGCCAAATATGTTGGTCCGCCAACATATGCTTCATTGCCGTCAAGCTTCAAGAGCGCATCTTGAACAGTTGTTACACCATACTGGTTTAGATATTCCTGCCCAAAGTGAAGTGCTGCCCTCATCTGTGCTTGGGAGTATCGAGGCCTTTTATTAAAAACAAGGTTCATAGCACTATTTTCTTGCAATGACCCGCTGGGCTCTTTAGAGCCCTCATAACGATCTATTCTGCCTCGAGGCGGATCAATGGTTGAGGAATTAATGTCGGCCAACTCAAGCATTTTTGAATTAACCCAGATCTGATGACCTGAGGCTGATTTCAATATCACTGGTATGTTAGGCACAACAGCATCAAGCAACCTCTTGTCCGGCAAACCATCCTTGAACAGATCCATTGTCCAACCACCGCCATCAATGAAAGGTGCCGCTGGCGAGTCCTTTGAGCACTGTGCTACAAGCTTGACATAGTCCTCTACCGAGAGTCCCGCATGCAAACTGCATCCGAGATATGCCATACCTGCCTCAATGGGATGAACATGGGCATCCTGAAAACCAGGCAACATCATTTTTCCCTGAAGATCAATAACTCTGGTGTTTTTATCAGCGTAGTTCAGCGCATCTTTATCGCTACCGACAAAGATTATTTTATTGCCACGAATGGCCACAGCATCGGCCCATGAACGACTAGCGTCAACTGTGTAAACCTCTCCATTGAAAAAGATTGTATCCGCACCAGCATTGAGGCCTTCAACGGAAAGATCCGTTTGCGGATGACGAACGCATCCTGCTGAATTGAGAGCCACAATTGAAACCAAAGAGAGACCAATAACAAATTCCCTACCAAATCGCATATATTCTCCAATTTGCACCACCATCCTACGTATGATCATTCAGCTGCACTTGAACTGTCAAATCAATTCCTTTGCCCCGACAGCGATGCAAATTAAGGCAAGTATCGTAAGCGAGGCTATTTGCCAGTAGCTCTGGCATAGAATAGACTTATAAAGAATGCAGGAGGTGGTGCCAACGCGCAGTACCACAAATAACATTTCCCAATTCGTGCCCTATTGGACCGAATGCTGGCGCCCCTTAAACCTGATGAGTCCTCATAATGGTGGAATCGAAAACTGATTTTGGCACTTATATCTCAAGCTACGCTGATTTCCCGACACACGGTATATTGTTTAGAGACATAAGCCCATTGCTTGCTTCGCATGAAGGAATGACAACAGCCGTAGACGAGTTCGCAGAATCACTATGTTGCTACGATATCGACGTAGTTGCAGGTATTGAATCCCGCGGATTTCTTTTCTCTACCTTGCTGGCCATGCGTCTAAAAGTTGGTTCTATCATGATCCGCAAGCCAGGAAAATTACCTGGAGATTTAGCTTTCAAGAGCTATGACCTTGAATATGCATCTTCCGAGCTAAATATTCAAAAACAAGCTGCTTTAAGAGGAAGAAACGTAGTAATCGTTGATGACCTCTTAGCCACTGGGGGTACTCTCGCAGCTGCTAAAGCGCTTTTAGTAGAACAACGCGCAAACGTGATTGCCTGTGCAGTAGTCATTGAATTACTAGTATTCGGGGGTAGGGAAAAGCTTGCCCTGCCAATAGTTGCATTAAAAGCATACGATGACTAAGTTCCGCCGAGCTGACACACTAATCGTTGTGGCGCTGGAGGCCGAATTACCAAACAATTTATTGCCAGATTGGCGCGTTGTTTATAGTGGCGTTGGAAAAGTCAATGCAGTCATAACTCTTTGTGACGCAATAACTAAATTTCAGCCAAGAACTGTGGTTAATTATGGCACTGCAGGGTCTCTGCGAGAAGAACTGGCAGGACTTTATGAGATAACTAAACTATTTCAGAGAGATATGGATGCTAGGGGGCTCGACTTTCAGTTGGGCCAAACTCCATTTGAACAGTGTGTCGCTTTAGATCTGGGGCGGGAGGGCCTGAGTTGCGGTACCGGCGATCAATTTGTCACAAACCCGCCACATCTCAAAACCGACCTAGTTGATATGGAGGCCTATGCACTTGCGAAAGTATGTATGCGCAAGAATCTTGACTTTTATTGCTATAAATTCGTGTCTGATAATGCTGATGGGAAAGCACAAATTGATTGGAATGAACGTATGACAGAGGGCGCCGAGCTTTTCTGCGGTCAACTGCTATCAACTTTGCCCTGACCCTTTGGCTTGTCTCCTCGTGATCATATACTATTCATGTATAAGACAGAAAATGGGCCGACGCTGGTTGTCAAAAAAACGTATGTGTCTATTTTGCGCCCTTGCATCGATGTGTAGTCTATCCCTTGTTCTTAGGAGTGCGTAAGATGATGTTAGGCCTCGTTAAGACATTCAAATGCAGATGGTCTAAATGGATTTACTGCACGTTGATCTCTCTCGCACATCTCCCCCTAGCCGCGAACGGGCTCGAGTCAGAGTCGATATCTCAGACCAATGATGGACGATTTCCCAATGAACAGGAACACGGCCAAAACATTCTGACGGGCGAGGTTACACACATCAGGGATGGTGATACTATTGAAGTAGCTCAAATCCCAATTCGACTGGCGGCCCTTGACTGCCCAGAGCTTGGCAGCGCAGCCGGTAGCGTGGCTAAGAGGGTGGCGCAGAAGTTCCTGGGGTCTCATGCTGTTTGTTACCTAACCGGCGCAAAAAGCTATGACCGCTATGTGGCATATTGTGAGATCGAAGGGCATGATTTCGGTGAGAGCTTAATGCGAGCAACAAAATGTAAGGCTTGGAAAAAATTTGATGTGTGGAATCGTTATTAATGGTGCCCAACTGCAGATCTTGGAATGACGAGGAGTTCCAAGAATGCTCGATTTTGCTTAGGACAATTGCGCCAAGGCATAACAGAAGAGCAAAGATAACCGAGGAAAAACGATGAAAAAAGATATCCAGTTTTATTTTGATGTAGGCAGTCCAACCGCTTATTTGGCATATCACAGACTTGCCCAAATAAAAAGTAGTTATGACTTTGACCTCCAATTTATACCAATACTCTTGGGCGGCGTTTTCAAGTCCACAGGGAATAGCTCTCCAGCTATGATACCAGCCAAAGGACAATATATGGGCAAATTCGATCTTCCAAGATTTGCCAAACTCTATGGAATTCCTCTCAACCTCAACCCTCATTTTCCGATCAATACACTTACTCTGATGAGAGGGGCAGTATTTGCTCAGCAGAACGATATTTTAGGGCGCTATCTGGATGCGGTTTTCGGGTCCATATGGGTTCATAAGAAAAATTTAGGTGCGCTCGACGAAGTCCTCGCAACACTTGAAGCAGCTGACTTGAATGGACAAGAAATTGTTGAAGCGACGAAAACTCAGGACATAAAAGATGTTTTAATTGCAAATACAGATGATGCGATAAAGCGGGGTGTTTTCGGCGCACCCACATTTTTCGTGGAAGATGAGATGTTCTTCGGTCAGGATCGCATCCAATTCATTGAGGTGCTGCTCTCAAAACGAAACTAAAAGCAGGTTGCCTCCAGATTTTTTATAAGCAGACATTTATGGCAAACATAAACTCTTCGATTGGCGTTGTTATAATCCAATGTGTGGCAGATTCACCCTGAGAAACACAACAAGAATCGCGAGCCAGTTTAGTGTGCAAGTTGGACCCCAGTACAATGTCGCACCGTCCAATGACATTTTTACTATAACCCGTAGCAAAGAATATATGCGTTGGGGCTACACCCCTGATTGGGCTAGAAGCCCAATGAATCTGATTAACGCCCGATATGAAACGCTCAAGGAAAAACCAAGTTTTCAGGAATCGAAAAGATGCCTCATTTTTGCTGATGGATGGTACGAATGGTCTAGTCAAGCAAATTTAAAGGCTCCTTACCTATTTCATGCAAACGATGATCTTCTCTTCTTCGCCGGTATCTATGCAGACAACAAGTATGGAAAAGGTTGTGCAATAGTAACCACTGGAGCCACCCAGAAACTATCAACGATACATCACCGGATGCCTCTTCTTATAAATCCGCATAAACTCAAATATTGGCTCGAAGGGGCCTATGATTTGAAGACGTATGAAATGAAGACCAACATAGCCTTTCATCGGGTCAGTGCGCTTGTTAACTCGCCGGATAATAATTCCAAGAGTTGTGCCATTCCCATCAATTTGGCTGAGGCCAGCATTCAATCTGAGTTACCCCTCTAGAATCTGTGGAATGCAATCGAAGCGGAGTGTGGGTCGATGCATAAAAATGTGTGTTTAAAAAAACTCTGGTCATTACTCTCCGGTCATCCATCGTTAATATTAAAATCATTTACTTAATTGCATAGAAAGGAATAAACGCTATTATTTTCGCTATATCAATGCTCCATTCCAAAGTTTAAAAGCGGTTTGGTCAATCTGGCTAACATTTTGACAAAAGGAGCGGAGCATGCGAGCAAGAACGAGAATGACGAATCCATCTTTATCCCTTTCATGTTATACCCCAATATACTGCCTTTTTCGTTTCAAGTTCAAGCCGCCACCGGTTTTGTGAAACTCGGTGCAGCAAGGAGGGCCGCAATCGAATCACCAAGTTACCAAGATGATTCAAAAAGCTTTGAAGTTTTTAAGACGAGAGTTGAAAAAAACTTTGTTTTTTAACCCGTGTTTCTGAGGAGCAGATTGAAAGACATAAACACGACGACATTGTTTTCAGGGCAGGACTTAATGGCTTCAAATTTATTGGACTAGAGTACGTAGATTCATTGTTAATACCTAACTTTTAGTTCCACACTACAACTTTCAACGTGCTGCGACACACTTGAATGGGCTTTGGGAAATTCGACTACCTTGAAGCAATAGCTGAACAGTGATCAGCGCACTGGGCGCGTATTACAATTAGCGCTTCGTCAGCGATATCTCCATTTGATCGGAATTCTAAATTAATTTCCAAAAATTGATCATAAAAAATCTGATAAGGGTTTAGAACCCTTCAAAATTTTTTGTCGATGTCTGGTGAAGGCGCATCCACCAACCCGATTCTTATTTTTCCATGCGCTTCTTTTTAAAAAGGCAAGCTTTACTCCCACAATACTGAAATCCGCTTCATGCCGCTGGAAGCTGTCCATTAATATTTTATTAGAACTCACTAGATAACGATGATTGTTGTGTTTCGTGAGTTCTAACCAGCAAGATGTGTTATAAAGACGATCATAAAAAAACTTATTTTTAATAAAAAAGTGTTATTAATGAAAAGACAAGCTGACCAGATTCTTCATGATGACATCCCCCAGCCGAGCCTACTTGATGCGCTGATCCCTGTTGTGTTTCTTGTTTGCATGCTTTCAGCCACTTCCTATGTGTTTGGTGGCGATGCAATGGGTCCTAACCAACTCGTGCTTATGTTATCGGCGGCAGTAGCATCAATAATCGGCACAAAAAATGGCATGCCCTGGAAAGATATCGAGAAAGCCCTTGTGCGCCAAATAGCTATTTCATTGCAGCCAGTTCTGATATTACTCATTGTCGGGGCAATGATCGGCAGCTGGATTTTGTGCGGCACAGTGCCCACGATTATCTACTATGGTATTGACCTACTATCCCCCGGTTATTTTTATATCTCAGCAAGCCTCGTATGCGCGATTTTAAGTTTCAGCATTGGCAGTTCTTGGTCTGTCGCTGGCACATTGGGCATTGGACTGATGGGTATTGCAATGGCAATGGGCTTATCCCTTCCCGTAAGCGCGGGGGCGGTTATCTCTGGAGCTTATTTTGGAGACAAACTCTCTCCTCTCTCCGACACCACCAATCTAGCAGCTGCCGTCACAGGTAATGATCTTTTTGAGCACATTCAGCACATGTTGTGGACAACAGTGCCCGGGTTTCTTATCGCGCTTTGTATTTTTTTCTTTCTTGGCATGGAGAATTCACCCACGAATTCGATAGCAGAGATCAGTGATTTACAGTTTGCGATGGCAGAGACCTTCACCATACATCCGCTGGTACTGATGCCGTTTTTGTTAATGTTGCTTCTTGCGGTCAAGAAGGTCCCTGTGCTTCCTGCTCTGCTATGCGGAACATTGTTTGGAGCCTTGTTCGCAGTGCTCTTCCAATGGGATGTCGTCATCACATTGGCAAACGATCAGGCCTTAAATGAGGGGGCTTCAATCTTCAAAGGACTCTTAAGCGCCATGTTTTTTGGCTATCATTCTGAAACAGGTAATGCTTCTATGGACATGTTGTTGACTAAGGGAGGCATGGAAAGCATGTTACCGACGATCGCGCTGATGATTACTGCGATGACTTTCGGAGGTGTAATGATGGGCGCAGGGCTGCTTAAAAGATTATTGTCGGCCACATTGCAAAGCGTAAAAAAGACAGGAGATTTAGTACTAGCCACCGTTGCCACTTGCATCGGGACCAATATCTTGGTCGCGGATCAGTTTCTGTCCATCATTATTCCCGGCCAAATGTTTGCCAACGCCTATGAGGATCAGGACCTTAAACCAGTGAATCTCTCAAGAACCCTTGAGGATTCGGCAACGCTGACCTCAGCCTTGATTCCTTGGAACACTTGCGGCGCCTATATGTCTGCCACCCTTGGAGTCAGCGCCTTCCTTTATGCACCATTCGCGTTCTTTAATTATATTTGTCCTATAATCGCAGTTTTTTATGGCTATACGAATATTGCCATAACCAAAATTAAAGACTAAAAACAAAAGCTTTATGCTCGTGCCCCACTGACCTAGTTAGCTTGAGATTCAATCCAGAGCTGAACTGACTCGGTTAAGATTCCCAGCGGCATTGCACCGTTCATCAGAATCATTTCATGAAACTCTCGCAAATCAAATTCTTTGCCCAGTCTGACCTCTGCCATCGACCGCAATTTAAGAATATGCAATTGCCCAACCTTATAAGCAGTTGCTTGACCGGGCCAAACAGCATATCTCTCTACCTCCCGAGTCGCGTCAGCCTTGGTCGTTCCTGAATTCGACAACATATACTCAATCGCTCGCTCTCTGCTCCAGCGTTTAGCGTGCATTCCGGTATCTACGACCAGTCGAATAGCACGTAGCATTTCATCCTGAAGTCTTCCCAAGTTTCCTAATGGATCGTCCTCATAGACGTTCATATCGTTGTGTGCAATGAACTCAGCGTACAGCGCCCATCCCTCAACATAAGCTGTGAAGGGGCTTACTTTGCGAATCAACGGTAAACCTTCGATCAAGTGCGATGCAGATATTTGAAAGTGATGCCCTGGCGCGCCTTCATGATACATCAGCGTTGGGAGAGTCCACCTTGGTGTGTCTGACATATCTTTTTGGTTTATATAAAAACGACCAGAGGTAGAACCATCCATCGCAGGTCCACGATAGTAGCCTAACGCTGATCCATCCTGTGAAAACTCGGGAACACGCACTATGTTGAGTGTTTGTGATGGAATGGTTATGAAAAATTGAGGAGCCATCTCCATCATTTTGTTGTCGAGTTTGTGTAAATACGCAATCTGTTCGGCACGACCCTCATCACTATCGGTGAAATGATATTCAGGGATATCCATTAACTCACGCAATCGATGTGTCACGCTGCCCTCAATAATACCCTCTTCCACAAGAATTTTTTCCATTTCTTCCCTAATCCGAGCCACTTCGCGCAAACCCAATTGGTGAATTTCTTCAGCAGACATATTCGTGGTGGTGTTGGATTCCAATCGAGCAGCATATATTTTCTCTCCTTGAGGTATTCTCCAGATTCCAGCATGGTGATCTGACAGAGGCAAAAGAGACTCAAATAGTTTAATCATACCCTCATAGCCGGGAATAATTTCAGCTCCTATAATATTGCCAGCCTGCTCGAAAAGTTCTTGCTTTCTTGCTTCTGCAATGGTGTCTATTTTTTCAAGTCTATGAGGTAGACTTGAAAACAAGGGATTTTCTCTCATTCCACCGTCAATGAAAGAACGCATTCCCTTTAATGCTCCGTTGATTACAAAGTCTGGTGGCACGACACCATTGTCCCTATCGCTAATTACGCGGACTTTTACCTCTTCAATCACTCGAGAAAATTCTTTCAACCGAGCAATGTAACGCTCTAAGCTCTTCTCGTTAACAATTCTATGCACGTCGGTCAAAAACTGAGGGGTGTTGATCATGACTCCACCGATCTGATTGATCCTGTAGGTGCTATGATCAAAACTCAGTTCGCGGATCATGTCGTCCATCAGCCAGCGAGCGATCTTCCAACTCAGTAGTTCCTGCCCCCCCAAGTTCTCGGGTCCAAGATCATCCAAACCTGCTCTGGTTTCTCGGACGAGATGAAGGAACTCAATCTCAGATTTACGATCATACCGATCTAATTTGCCGCTATGAAAGTCAAGCATTGTATTCTCGATCAAACCCAAATAAGTTGCAGCCTCGGGGGACCTCAGACCAATCTGAAAAAAGAATTTATTTAGATAGTTATTGATACCCACAGGTGATGCCCAGAACCAAAAATAGAGGGATCCAAAGGAGAGAATGATGCCTATAAAACCTAGGCCGATGATCTTTTTCAAATTCACTTTAGCGTGACCCAAAATCGTTCAATAGTTAGGATGGTAAAATTTGGCGACATACTATGCAATATCAAACGCAGTGCTATAATCCTAATAGATCGCGGGCCGAACAGCCACTTAACTGCCGTTTTCATGCCATTCTCATCATGAAATAAGGACCCTTTATGACGAAAAATCCCGTATGTCTGGTTATTGGAGCTGGCGGAGGCATCGGCGCGAACGTTGCGAGGAAGTTCGCTCTCGAAGGCTACCATGCCTGTTTGTGCAGAAGGACTGATCAAGCTGGTCTGGATCAATGGGTTAATAAAATAAAAGAGAAAGGCGCCGATGCAACCGGCTTTCTTCTCAATGTTGTGGAAAACGATTCCATAGAAGAACTAATAAACTCAATTGAATCAGACATAGGACAAATTGAGGTGCTTGTCTACAACATAGGCGCCCAAACTGGACTCAAACTCCTAGAGAAAACATCGCACAAAGAATTTGAGTTAGCTTGGAGAATGGCGAGTTATGGCCTCTTTCGAGTCGCAAAAATATTATGTCCATTAATGTCTTCGAGAAAAAACGGATGCATTATCGTCACCTCCGCCACCGCGGCGATGAGGGGCAATATGAATCAGCACTCCCATGCTTCAGCAATGGGCGCGAGACGAATGCTGTGTCAGTCGCTTAATGCAGAATTTGGCCCGCTAGGGCTTCACATTGTCCATGTAGTAATTGACGGAGCAGTTGACGCACCCGACACTTTGGGAAAAATGTTAGGTGATGACATATATCAGCAGCTGAGACAATCTAAAGGTATGGAAAACGATGGGCTCATGCTTCCCGAAAAAATCGCGGAGACCTATTTTCATTTGGCTCAACAGCATCGTTCAACCTGGACGCACGAGATCGACATCAGATCTTTCACAGATACAGCTTGGTGGAACAGCGATGGTAAATTCGCGGCAAACTGAATAGATGGCTGACACGCCTTTGCGGCAGGAACCCCTTATCTGGTCACTAATTCAATTCCGATCGACTTGTTAAGCTGGATTTGAAAGGAAAACCTCTATCCCTCATCAGGGCGTCTACTTGCGCGTCTCTTCCTCGGAAGAGCCTGTATGCCTCTGTCGGATCGATAGAATTCTGGGGATTAAATAAAAATTCCTTAAGGCGACCAGCTGTCTGCCGATCATAAAGGCCGTCGTCCGTCTCTGCAAAGGCCTCTGCTGCGTCGGATGTAAGAACGTCAGCCCATAAATAGCTGTAGTAGCCGGCTGCGTATCCCTCGCCGGAAAAGATGTGACTAAAATGGGCAGTTCGATGTCGCATAACTAGTTCGCGAGGCATGCTTAACGCCGTCAGCATTTCGTTCTCGAATCTTACAGGATCAATATCAGCCGGATCTGAGGTATGAAGATGAAGATCGATGAGCGCACTCGCGAGATATTCGGTGGTCGCAAAGCCCTGATTAAACTTAGCGGCGGCCTTTATCTGTTGCACTAGTCGATCCGGAATGGGATCCCCGGAAGCATGGTGAACTAAAAAATTATCAATAACCTCGTCCGTCATAAGCCATCTCTCAAGCAACTGCGATTGGAATTCCACATAATCGCGAAGGGCCCCATTAAGGCTTGGATAGGTTGTATTTGACGAAAGATAGTGAAGCGCATGTCCAAACTCATGGAACAGCGTTGTTGCGTCATCCCAAGACACGAGAGTAGGAGAGCCAGGCGAGCCCTTAATAAAATTTGAGTTATTTGAGCTCAGAACGCTTCTTGCTTGGTCTAAGCCGGAGTAGCGCCGGTACGCAGTTGCCCATGCCCCCGATTTTTTGCCCTCCCTTGCAAATGGATCCAGGTACCAGAGTCCTACGGGGTTCCCGGAAGCCTTATCATCAACTGCCCAAACCCTAACATCGGGATGAAAAACCGTCACCGAATCATCTTCAATCGGCGTAAACGAATAATTGAATACCTTATCGGCCACAAAAAATAGTGCTTGTATTAAATTATCTAATTGAAGATATTTCCGCAACTCATCAGAATCAAGCTGAAATCGCTGTTGACGCACCTTTTCCGCATAGAATCTGTAATCCCATGGGGCAATATTGATCCCAGATCCCTCAGAATCCGCGACGTTTTGCATGTCGCTAACCTCGTCTTGAACCCTTTGAATAGCCGCAGGCCAAATTGAGGATAGTAAGCTCATAGCATTCTCAGGTGTGAGCGCCATGTTGTTTTCAAGCTTCCAATGGGCAAAGCTCTTGTATCCGAGGAGGGTAGAACGCTCGTGCCGAAGATTTAGTATTTCGCTGATCAATTTATTGTTATCACGATCATCGCCATTACTAGCCCGACTGTAATAGTTATTCCAGACTTTCTCTCTGAGTTCTCTCAATTCGGAATACGTTAAAAAGGGTTCCATCGAAGAGCGAGTGTTTGTGACGGCATAGTCTCCTGGCCTACCTCTAGTGCGCGACGCCTCTCTCGCCGCGGCAACATATGATTCTGGTAACCCAGCAAGCTCATCGTGATTTAGAAAGGTGACATACCCCTCCTCGTCTGCGAGCACATTGTTACTGAAAAAGGTATACAATTCAGCGAGCCGCTTATTGATTCGGGTAAAGGCATCCTTGTCAGAAGAGCTGAGATTTGCGCCGTTCCTCGCAAATGAATCATAAACCAATTCCACTAATCGCACTTGATCCGACCGCAAGTCGCTTATCTCTCGCTTGTCAAAGATAGACTTTATTCTGGAGAATAGCCGGCTATCCTGCTTTATCCTTGAGTAAAACTCACTAAGTTCAGGAGCCAGTAATGACTGAATCTCTCTGAATTTTGGTGACGAGAGATTGGAGGACCATATTCCATAAAATGCATATACTCGATCAATGGCCTTACCAGCCTTTTCGAGAGGGACAATCGTGTTTTCGAAGTTGGGCACCTCGGTTTGATCCGAAATGCTCTCAACTTCCGCGAGATAAAGGTCCATGGCAGCATGCATTGCCGGCCTCAGTTGATCCAAACTCATTGAGCGAAAGTCTGGCGTATCATAATTGCCTGCCCAAGACCTCAAAAGTGGATTTTGAATCAGGGGTGATTGTTTCTCTTCGGATGAAGGGTAATCTGTACAATTAACAGTGGACATGAGAGATATAGTTAAAAATGTTAAGCTCAAACTTCGGAACATTATTTTCCCGATTTATACATGCAGACACCATCTGCCTATAATCATGTGGCAAATCGGCCGGGGATTACTGCCTGATCATACGATTATTTCATAAGTATAGAGAGCTTCTCGGCCCAAAACCAGAAAACCTTATCAAGCGCCGCATGCGTAGCGAAACAAATCCACCATCTCTTTAGCTGTCTGTTTAGGCGAATAAGCACCATCAGGATCATACCAAACCAGTGTCCACGCCATCGACCCCAGTAACATTAATCGGAAATATGAACGATCTACTTCCGGACTCAGGGGGATTTCTTCGATTACATCAATGAAAATTCGTTCATACCGCTGCCTTAGCTTTTTAATCTCGGTTTTTGTCGGTTCTGAGTGTCTATCAGGAAGCTCTCGAACAGTTACTTCGAT